>ERZ773144.1194-NODE-1194-length-24006-cov-7.044925_pt1 | contig 24006 bp, 27 predicted proteins | sample MGYA00580849_ERZ773144 | MGnify/ENA primary metagenome ERZ773144 (study PRJEB29015, sample SAMEA2737861) | human gut metagenome | biome: human gut; feature: human-associated habitat; material: faeces | place: China | collected 2012 ...
AAAAAGAGAGCTGAGTAAAACATTTTTTTTAAATGTTACTCAGCTTTTTTTATTTCGTAATTGTCTTCTTAAAATGCTTTATTTTAATATAATACGTTTTTAAATATTATCAAAAAACAACAAAAAACAACAAAAATACAAAAAATAACTTGAAAAAACATTTTTGTTGTGATATATTTACAAATATAAAAGAAAATAAAAAATATTAAGGAGAGAGATGAAAAATGACAAAAAGTGCAAATTTTAAAAAATGGTTTACATTTGTAGTCTTGGTAATTGGTGGAGGAACAATATTTAAACTTTCTTCATTAAAAGATGCTTTTTATGTACCTATGCAGGAATTTATGGGATTGACACATACACAAATAGGGGCAGCTCTTTCTGTATATGGGCTAGTACAGACAATAGGAAACTTTGCTTCTATATATATATCAGACAGATTTTCAAAGAGAATAATGATATCTTTCTCTCTTGTATGTATTGGATTGATTGGAATATACATATCAACATTTCCAGGATATGGAGGAATCTTATTAGCATGGGGACTACTTTCTTTTTTTGGAGAAGTGGTATACTGGCCAGTTCTTTTAAAAGCAATAAGACTGCTTGGAGATGAAACAGAACAGGGAAGGTTATTTGGATTTTTGGAAGCTGGAAGAGGAGTTGTAGATACAATAGTTGCATTTTCAGCATTGGGAATATTTGCATTATTAGGAAAAGGATCAATAGCCTTAAGAGGATCAATACTTTTCTATTCAGGAGCAGTTATATTAACAGGAATAATATCATATATTCTTGTTGAAGATGACAAAATAGTTGCAGCTGATGGAGAAAAGATAAATAAGAATAAATTGGCATGGCAGGGAGTAATTCAAGCAGTAAAAACTCCTGAAATATGGGTAGTATCACTGACAATAGCATCTATATACTCAGTTTACTGTGGTTTGACATACTTTATTCCGTTCTTGAAAGATATTTATGGAATGCCAGTGACATTGATTGGTGCTTATGGAATAGTAAATCAATATGGATTGAAAATGGTTGGTGGCCCTGTTGGAGGAATGCTTGTAGATAAGAAATTTAAATCAGCAACTAAATTCTTAAGAGTGGCTTTGATAGCAGCAGCAGTAGCAATGTTTGGATTTACACTTCTGCCTCATGAAACTATGAATGTATATGTTGGTATGGCTTGTACTTTAGGATTTGGAGCTATTATTTTCTCTATGAGAGCAGTATTCTTTGCTCCGATTGATGAGATAAAAGTTCCTAGACATATAAGTGGAGCGGCAATGTCGATAGCTTGTATTTTTGGATATTCTCCACAAATGTTTGCTTTTGCCCTTTATGGAAATATGCTTGACAGATATCCAGGAATGGCAGGATATAGAATGGTCTTTATGACAATGATAGGATTTGCAATAGTAGGGGTGATTATTACAACAATCTTATTAGGAATGATAAAGAAGAAAAAGAATCAGGAAATAGCAGATTAATAAAAATATACTCAGGAGGAAAAAATGTTGAAATTGGGATTGGAAACAGAAAGTCTTCATTTATGGCTGCAGCATAAGAGAATGGATATATTCGGATTTATAGAGAAAGCTCATGAACTTGGGTTGGATGGAGTTCAGATAAATATTATAAAAGATTATAATCTTGATGAAAACTGGGGGACTTTAGAAAGCAACTCAGATGAACACTTGAGAAAAATAAAAGAGTTATTGAATAAATATGGAATGTATGTAGAACTGGATATGAGAAATCTTGACTATGAACGTTTGGTAGAGGTGCTGGAAGTTGCAAATAAATTAGGTGCAGATGTAATCAGATCATATATACCAATCAAACCTCTTGAAAGAAAAGAAAATACTTCTGGGGCTGAGGGAGCTTATGATTTTGCTAAAATACGTTATGACTTTGATATGAAGTCATATGATGAGGGAATAGAAAAGGTAAGGAGAATTATTCCTTTGCTTGAGAAATACAGAATAAAACTCGCATTAGAAAATCATGAATATGAAACATCAGAAGAATTAGTAGATGTGATAAAAAAGATAGATTCTAAATGGGTAGGATTTTTATTTGATTTTGGAAATTCCATGATGGCTTGGGAAGAACCAGTAAAAGCTGCAGAAAATATGGCACCATATACTTATACTACTCATTTTAAAGATCATATAATAATAGAAGAACCTGAGGATAAATATGGATATGTAGTCTGTGGAGTTCCAGCAGGAAGAGGAAATATTGATTTAGAAAAATGCTTTAATATTTTGATGGAGAAGTCCTCTCTTACTAGGATTAATGTAGAAAGTTGTCATCCATATTGCGCTCAGTTCAAGAGAACACCTGGAACTGGTGGGGTAGATAAAGTGGGAGAGGGAGCTTTTAAAGTTGAAAAACATCCTTATGATTATAATATTATAAAGCCAGCACAATATTATTATCCACATGAAGTATCAGAAGAAATGTTGGAAAAATTATTAGAAGATCAGTTAAATGGCTTGATTGAAACTGTAGATTATTTAAAAAAATTGAGGGATAATTATTCGAAATAATAAGAATAAATGTAGGAGATGTGATGTATTCAATGAATAAAAAAATAACAGATTATGTCATTGTATATATAGGCTGCATAATTCAGGCATTTTCAATTGTCTGTATTCTAAAACCAAATAATTTAGTAACTGGAGGAATAACAGGATTATCTCTCACTATTGGAAAAATAATAAATATAAATTATACATATATTTATTATGGAATATGTATTTTTATACTAATAAGTGCAAAAATAATATTAGGTATAAAAGAAGTAAAAAAAATAATATTACTGTCAACTACCTATCCAGTAATACTCATATTAATGAATAATATAAAATTTAATTTTTTACAGGATACTTCAGATAAGATTTTGATATGTATTTATTATGGTATATTTATGGGAATTGGAACTGGACTGGTTCTAAAAAAAGGATTTTCTCAAGGTAGTTCTGATACAGTGGCAAAAATTTTTCATAAAAAATTACTTTCTTTTATGGGAATCAGCCAGGTACTTCTTTGCATAGATATAACAATTCTTATAATGTCAGGATTTGTTTTTGGAAAAAAAGCTGTCCTCTATGCAATTATCATGCAGATGGTGTACAGCAAAACTATAAGTGTGGTACTATTTGGATTTGGTTCCTCATTGGTAAAAGTAGTTGTAATAAGCGACCAGCTGGAAAAAATATCTGATTTTATGAAAAATACAATAAATAGAGGATATAGTATAGGTTATGTCTATGGAGGATATAATCATATTAAAAGGGAAAAAATAATATCTGTATGTTCATTGCGAGAAGCTATGCTTATAAAAGATTTTATAACAAAGATAGATGAGAATGCTTTTATAAATATTGTTCCAACAATATCAGCATGGGGAAAAGAAGATGGACTGCAAAGTCTTAAGGAAAGTTAAGAAAGTAAATATATACCCATAAAATTCTAGGAGAACCTTTAGTTTTATGGGTTTTATTTTAATAAAAATTAAAAACAACAAAAAAGCAATAAAAAACATAAAAAGTTTTATAAAATCACAAAAATATGGTAGTATTTATTTAAGTAACTAGGGGTTTTGACTAGGAGGGATTTATAATATGAATGAAATTGAAATAATGCTGGAAAGAATATCGGAAATTATATGGGGAAACTATCTTATAGTCACTCTTATAGGAGTGGGAATTTTTTTTACTATTATAACAAAAGGGATACAGATAAAGGGATTTCCATTGGCCATGAAAGAACTTATAAATTCTTTAAAAGGAAAGAATGAGATAAAAGGAGAAGGAACATTATCAGCAGTTCAGGCTTTATGTACAGCATTGAGTAGCTGTGTTGGAAATGGAAATATAGTTGGAGTGGCTACTGCCATAGCCAGTGGAGGGCCGGGAGCAGTATTTTGGATGTGGGCAGCTGGAATAGTTGGAATGGCAACAAAATATGCTGAGATAGTATTAGGTATAATCTATAGAGAAAAATCTGATGATGGAACATATGTGGGAGGTCCCATGTATTATTTGTCAAAAGGATTGGGGTGGAAAAAAACAGCAGTTCTTTTTTCTATATTTATGTTCCTTCAAATAAGCGGAGGAGCACTTATACAATCTAATGCAGTAGCAATAGTAATAAAAGACATGTTTGGAATAAAACCTTTATTTTCAGGACTTATGATGGCAGGAATAATTACAATGGTTGTTATTGGTGGTGTAAGAAGACTTGGAAAAGTAGCAGAAAGAATAATTCCTGTTATGGCTATTATGTATTTTGCAGGGGGATTAGTAATAATAATTTCTAACTTTAATCATATAAGTTATGCTATAATAAATATAATAACTTCTGCTTTTAATACACAAGCAGTGGGGGGAGGAGTTTTAGGCTACACAATAAAAGAAGCAATGAGGTTTGGAGTAGCAAGAGGATTGTATTCCAATGAAGCTGGAGAAGGAAGTGCACCAGTGCTTCACTCTGCTGCTATTACAGATCATCCAGCAAGACAGGGACTTTATGGGATACTTGAGGTCTTTATTGATACTGTTGTCATCTGTTCACTGACAGCCTTTATTGTTTTAACTTCAGGAGTAGTAGAAATGGAAATATCACCAGCAGTTTATGTCATTACAGCTTTTGGAACTATACATTATATGTTTAGATATCTTATAGGGGCAAGTATGGTATTGTTTGCATTTTCTACTATATTATCTCAATGGTATTTTGGAAATGTGACATTGACTTATATTTTTAATTCCAAAGTAGCATCATATTTTAAATATGTATTTGTATGTCTTGCAGTAATAGGTTCTCTGAGCAGTTTAAAAATAGTGTGGCTTATACAGGATATAGTTCTGGGGTTGATGATAATCCCAAACCTTATAGGACTTGTTCTTTTAAATAAAAAAGTTAAGGATGCAACTGAAGATTTTATGAGTATGATAAATAGAGGGGAGATAAAAAAATATGTTGGCAAGTGATAGACAGGATAGAATATTAGAATTGTTAGAGCGAGATGGAAGTGTAAAAACTTCTAATCTTGTTAATATTATGGATGTTTCTCTTGAAACAATTCGTAGAGATTTGGATTTTTTAGAAAAACAGGGGTATCTTCAAAAAGTATATGGAGGGGCTATTCTTAAAAATAAAGAGGGAAAAAATCTTACTTATTCTTTAAGAGAATCAAAAAATACAGAAGAAAAAAGAGAAGTTGCTGTTTTAGCCTTAAAGTATATAAACGAAGGAGATACAATAGCTCTCAATGGAAGTACAACAAATATAGAAATAGCAAGACTGATAAAGGATAAATATTCTTCTCTGACAGTTGTTACTAATTCTCTCCTCATAGCAAATGAATTAGCAGATACAAAGGGAATAAATCTTATTTTGGCAGCTGGAATATATAATAAAAATGAGTTTGCATTTTTAGGAGAGATAACAGAACAATTTCTTCATAACTTTTCTGTTGATAAATCTTTCATATGTGTAGGAGGAATATCTTTAAAAAGAGGAGTAACAGATTTTCTTATTGAAGAGGTACTTGTAGAGAGAAAGATGGCTGAAATAGCTGAAGAAGTATTTATTTTGGCAGATTCAACAAAGATAGAAAATAACTCTCTCATAAAAATATGTGATATAGAAAATTTAGATTTAATAATAACAGATTCAAAGCTGGATGAAAATATTTTAAAAAAGTATCTTGAAAATGGAATTAAGATTATAAATAGATAAAAAATATGGGTGAACAGAAGGCTGTAAAATTATATTTACACTTAAAAGTCACCCATATTTTTAAATTACATTATTTTTTTACCATGATATTCAGAAGATGGTACAGCAGCAGCAACTTCTTCAAAATTATCACTTGTAACCTTCCCAGCTATCAGTATAATAATTCTGTTATCAGCCTTTTTTATCATTGCATTAAGAATATCCTTTCCTTCAAGTGCAGTTTCTTTAGTTCCAGAAGAAAGGATTCTTTTTACTCCAATTTCAACAAATCTGTCTATAACTTCAACAGGGTTTTCCAACTCATCTATAGCTTTATGAAATGTAACTTCCATAGGAGAAGCAAGGGCAACAAGTTCTTTTAAAGTTTCAAAATCAACTTTGCTGTCAGATGTAAGAACTCCAAGAACAACTCCTTTTATTCCTAATGATTTACATACCTTTATATCCTCTTTCATTATTTCTATTTCTTCTTTTGAATAACAGAAATCTCCTCCTCTTGGTCTGATTATAGGAAAAGCAGGAATAGTAAGTTTTTCAGCAGCCATTTTAATAGTTCCATAAGATGGAGTAGTTCCGCCAAGGTAAAGATTATCACATAATTCTATTCTGTCAGCCCCTCTTTTTTCAGCTGCACGAGCTTCTGAAAATGATTCTACACATACTTCTTTTATCATAAAAATCTCCTTATTAATTAAATGTTTTTTAATATTATATCCTATATTTTTCCTTTATACCAGAGGGATGAGTTAAAATTTTAATATATAGTTATTTTTTCTTCAAAGTGTTAAAATAAAGAAAAAGAATAGAGGGGGAAGATAATGATATATATAAGTAAAGATTATGTAACAGACATACTCAAATGGGATAATAAAGCAGCAGCTCACTGTAAAGATGGAGAGATAGTAGTATTTGAAACGAGAGATTGTTATGATAATTGTATAACAAGCTCAGAAAGACCTATGGGAGATAGGAAAGATGGACTTTCTAATCCAGTAACAGGTGCATTATATGTAGAGGGAGCTGAAAAAGGGGATATATTAAAAGTTGAAATAAGAGATATAAAACTTCGCCCTTGGGGAGTAATGCGTTCTTCAAATACAGGTGGAGTTTTTTATAAAAAATATGATAAAAGAGAAGCTGTAATATATTCTATTCGAGATAATAAGATACTGTTTGATGATGTGCTGGAATTAGAGGCTGAACCTATGATAGGAGTAATTGGAACTGCTCCGGAAGGAGAAGAGGGAATACTGACAATTACACCAGGAAAACATGGCGGGAATATGGATTGTAAAAAAATAACAGCAGGGTCAATAATTTATCTTCCAGTAAATGTAGATGGCGGACTTCTATCAATGGGAGATATTCATGCTCTTATGGGAGATGGAGAAGTATTTATCTGTGGATTGGAAACAGCTGGGGAGATAACTGTAAAAGTAAGTGTGCTGAAAAATATAAAACTGCCAGTACCATTTTTATATTCAGGAAAAAAAATCATGACTATACAATCTGCTGAAACTTTAGATAAAGCAGGAGATATGGCAGCAAAAGAGATGTTTGAGTTTGTAAAAGATGCTTCTGGGCAGAATAATTTGAGAACAGGAATGCTTATGTCGTTACTTTCTGATATGGCAGTATGCCAAGTAGTAGATCCTCTTCTTACAATGAGAGTAGAATTTCCTCTTGCAGTACTTGAAAAATATGGATATAAGCTTCCTTAAAATAAAATTGCTATAAGATAAAGTAATAATATAAGAAATACTTTAGGAGGTTTTAATGTGATGAATGATGAACTGAAAATCAAAATGTACTCATTTACAATGGACTGTATAGACCCTTACAAATCAGCAAAATTTTATGCAGATTTACTCAAATGGGAAATACCTTTTTATGATGAAGATTATGCCTGTATATGTCCTTCAAAAACATATCAAGGAGCGTATCCTGGGATAACATTTCAGCGTAATCCTGAATATGTACCTCCTGTGTGGCCAGAAAAACCTGAGGCTCAGCAGCAAATGGCACATTTAGACTTTGCTGTTAATAATTTAGAAGAAGCAGTTCAATATGCAGTTCAGTGCGGAGCAACAATTGCACCTGAACAATTCTCTGATGATTGGAGGGTTATGTTTGACCCTGATGGACACCCTTTCTGTTTATGCCAAATGAAATCAATTTTTGAAAGCCCTCATTTTGCATTACGATAGGATATTATAATAACTCTATAAATATAGGTTTGATAGCTTTGATTTTGTCGTTTTGATATTGTTTGATTTAAAAAAATAAATATAAATCAACATTAAATTCAAACAAATTTTTGAACATTTTTTTAATGTTTTAACAATAAAATATAATTATAAAATCCCAGTAATTAAAACAGATAAAACTGTCTAATACTGGGACTTTATTTTTTATTTATTTAAGGCAGCATAATCTTTGTATACTCCCTCTTCTCTCCTTCTTGTAGCTGTTTTTGAAAGATAGCTTCCTTCAACAATATTAATATAGCCCATTTTATTTATTATTTTCTTCATAACATTTATAAATGGACATCTATCAGAATGATGATTATCAAAAGTTACACATGAAGCAAAATGTACAGCCACTTCATCTTTAGTGATAAGTTTTTCCTGAGCAATTAATTTATTTACATTTCCTAAGAGACTGTTGATCCCTTTTCCATGACATCCCCCACATTGAAAAGTGAGAAATCTTAACTCCTCATTTTTAGGGTAATCTTTAAAAAGACCAGTTCTGGTAAAAAATGAATTCATGCAATGAAATCCACTGCATCTTCTTTTGGCAATTTCACATTGAATAGTAATAATAAGTTTAATATTTTCCATTTTCCCCTCCTATGTTACCTGTATAAGGATATCATAACATAAAAGAGAGATTGGGGATATGATTTATATAAATAAAATTCTTATTTTAAAGTCATATTTTTTCAAGAAATACTAGACATTCATAGAGAATAGTGATATTATAATTTAGTTGAATTACTGGGGTGCTTAAAAAGCTGAGATAGGAAAATCCTGAACCCACATAACTTGATTCGGATAATACCGGCGAAAGGAGTAATGTGTATATTTTTTACTAAATAACCAAACCTCCTTTTGCAGATATAAAAGGAGGTTTTTTTAATGGGATTGAAAGATTGTTTATGGTGTATAGGTGGGGCAAGTAAAGGAGTGTCTGGATGTAGATTCTCCCTTTATCCAATGACAGACAAGTTTGTAGATATAATTCTTGGAGGACTTGAAAAAACAGATACTTCAAAAGTTTGGAAACAAACAGATAAATTAAGTACATGTATCAGAGGAAAAAGTACTCATGTATTTGATGTAGTAAAAGGTTTATTTGTTAATGCCTATAAAGAAGATGTACATATGGCTCTTGAGGCTACTTTTTCCAAAGGATGTCCTGGTGATACAGATGCAGACTCATTTATGGAAGTAGACGATGAAAAGATAAATGAAAAAAATATCAAAGATAAAAAATTTAATGTAATGAGTAAGATTTCTTTTTATCCTATGGGAGAAGAAGACTATATGGAGCATATAGCCAAAGCAGTAATGACAGCAAAAGATAGAGGAGTTTTTACTAAGAGTTCTCATTATGTATCTATTTTAGAGGGCGATGTGCATAGTGTATTTGATGTATTGGAAGAAATATTTCAATATGGAGAGGCAAATCTGTCACATTATATTTTACAGGTTACTATTTCAGTAAATAGCCCAACAAAGGATTAAGATATCAGGAGGAAAAAATGTTTAACTGGAAACTAAAAGATGTAATAATGGTATCAATTTTTTCTGTAATATTTTCATTTATATATTTAGGAGCTGTATATTTTGCTAATTTTCTTGCAACAATACTTGCTCCTTTTGGATTAGCTCCTTTTGCTTATGAGATATTTTTTGGTGTATGGTTTATGGCTTCTACTTTTGTGCCATATATTGTACAGAGATCAGGAGTAGCAGTTGTATCAGAAGTGCTTTCTGCTCTTATAGAGGTTATCATGGGAAATATGTTTGGACCAATAGTTATTCTTTCTGGAATAATTCAGGGAATGGGGCCAGAACTTGTATTTGCAAAGAATAAATATAAGAACTTTACTATGATGAATATGTGTATTGCAGCGGCAGCAGCTTGTATAGCAAGTTTTATATGGGGATTTATAAGAGGAGGATTTGTAAAGTATTCTCCGTTGATGTTAGTATGTATGTTTGTAGTAAGACTTATCAGCTCAGTGGTATTTTCAGGGATAATCTGTAAAATAGCTGCTGATAAACTGGCAGGAACAGGAGCATTGAGCGGATATACTCTTGGGCAGCAGAATGATCCTGAAATGGAAGATTAATCTATGGAAGAAGTTTTAAGATGTAAGGATATTGTTTTTAAATATAGAGAAACATCAAAAGAAAATATAATAAATGGCTTCACATACTCTTTTAATAAAGGGGAAATATATTTGATAACAGGTTTTTCAGGCTGTGGAAAAAGTACTCTAGCTAATGTTATTGCGGGACTTTATCCAAGCAGTAAAGGAATACTTTCCAAAGGAGAAGTAAAACTTTTTGGAAAAGAAATATTTGAATACTCTCTTGAGAAAAGAGCTGAATATATTATGATGATGTTTCAAAATGCTGACACTCAGTTTTGTATGGATATAGTAAAAGATGAAATAATATTCTGTCTGGAGAATATTGCTTTTCCTGTAGAAAAAATGGATGAAATTGTAGAAGCAGTATTAAAAGAAACTGGAATAGAATATCTAAAATACAGAAAAATTTCTTCACTTTCAGGAGGAGAAAAACAAAAACTTTCTTTGGCATGTATACTAGCAGTAAAACCAAAAGTTATAGTACTTGATGAACCTTTTGCCAATGTGGATTATGAAAGCAGTCAGGAAATTGTAAATATACTGAAAAATATGAATAAAGAGAAAGAAGTGACTGTAATAGCTGTAGATCACAGAGTATCTCTTTGGAAAGATATAGATTACACTCTTCTCCATTTAGGAAAAGGGTGTAGTTTTGTTGATAAAAATATTGATAAATATCTTGTTGATATAATAGATGAAGAGGAATATAAAAAGAATTATCTGGAAAAACGTGAGAAGTTTAAAGAGCGAACAGATTCAATAGAGATAGAAGGATTAAAAATAGTTTATGAAAAGGAACCTTTGTTGGAAGATATTAATATTAAGATAAAAGAGGGAAGTATAACTTCTATAATAGGAAAAAGTGGAGCTGGGAAAACTTCTCTTTTAAAAGCTATAGCAGGGATATATAAGATATCACATGGAAATATAAAAATATTTGGAAGAGATATAAAAAAAATTGAATATAAAGAATTCATAAATAATGTAGGAATAGTTTTTCAAAATCCTCAAAACCAGTTTATAACATATAAAGTTATAGATGAAATAATGTTTACTATGAGAAATAGATATCCTAAAGAAGATGAAAAGCTGCTTTTAGAAAAATCAGAAAACTTGCTGAAAGAATTTGAACTTTATAAATATAGAAATTTTTCGCCTTTTTCTCTTAGTCAGGGGCAACAAAGAAAACTTGCAGTTCTTTCTATGTTGGGGGCTGGGCAGAAGATAATTCTTTGTGATGAGCCTACTTATGGACAGGACAATAAAACCAGTATAGAGATAATGGAGTTTCTTAAAAGAAAAGCGACAGAAGAAAATATTACTGTTGTGATGGTATCCCATGACAAAAATCTTGTATTCAGATATTCAGATTTTATCTATGAAACAACTATTGATAAAAATATAAGGAGAATAGAAATATGATAAAACTCAATCCAGGATATAAAGGACTTACTATATTTCTAATATCTCTGCTCCTTTCTTTTGAATATAACTATTATTTAAATTTTTCAGTATTTTGTATTTGTATCATACTTATGATCATTAATAAAATTTCACTGAAAAAAATAATACTATCTTTTCTTCCTGTCCTGTTTTTAGCAGTAGGAATATTTTTTACAGGAATGTTATACAGCAGCAGTGGAACAGCTGAGGATATTACAAGTCTTACTAAAACTGTTGTAGTTATAGGAAATATAGAAAATGGACTGCAGCTTTCAATAAGAATACTGGCTTATGCTGGATTGGGGCTTCTTTTTGTATTTACAACTGATCCCAGACTTTTTATAATCAGTCTTATGCAGCAGTTTCATCTTCCAGGAAATTTTGCCTATGGAATACTTGCAGCATATGGTTTCATTCCTGTGATAAAGCAGGAGTATGATAATATGAGATATGCCTATAGAGCAAGAGGGGTTAAACGTAATATATTTATGCTTCCAATGCTTGTGACAGCTGTACGTTCTTCTGAGGGGATTGCAATGGCTATGGAATCAAAAGGATTTAATGCAAAAAGCAAGAGAACAGAATATATAAAATTAAAAGTTACAAAATGGGATTATATAATTTTGATAGGAAGTGTAGGAACAGTGCTTTCTGCAATGTATCTATTTTAACTTTTCATTTTTTCTCTGCTGATGTATAATATGGAAAATATTTTAAATCAGGGAGAGAAGAATATGAAAGAGCTGTTTTCTATAGGAGAGATGGCAAAACTCTTTAATATGAGGGTTGGCACGTTGCGATATTATGATGAAATAAATATTTTAAAACCTGAAAAAATAGATAATGAAACAGGATATAGATATTATTCAACTAAACAGTTTGAAAGGCTGAATACTATAAAATATCTCAGAGCCTTAGGAATGCCTCTTGAAAAAATAGAGTCTTTTTTTGATGGAAAAGATGTAGAAAATCTTAAAAAACTTCTTGAAGATCAGCAGAAATACACTCAGAAAAAAATAAAGGAATTACAATATATAGATAAAAAAATAGAAAACAGATTAATTCAATTATCAGATGCTTTAAATACAGTATTTAATAAGATAGAAGAAAAATATATCTTAGAAAGAAAGATAGTTCTTTTAAGAAAGGACATACCAATTGGAGATGACTTGGAATATCCTATCAGAGAACTGGAGAGATTTAATAATCTTGAACCTCTTATGTTTTTGGGAAAAGTTGGAGTATCAGTATCTCAGGAAGACTTAATATGTAAGAGTTTCAAAAATTTTTCCAGTATCTTTCTTTTTATAGAAGATGGAGATAATTTAGAGAGAGAAGATGTAAAATTAAAAGAGAGTGATTATGTAACTATAAGGTTTTCTGGAACTCATATAAAAGCAGATAATTACTATCTTGAACTTTTAAATTATATAGAAAATAAGAATTATACAATTAATGGAGATTCTGTGGAAATAACTCTTATAGATTTGGGAATTACAAATGACAGCTCAAAATTTGTTACTGAACTTCAAATACCAGTTAAAAAATCTTGACTCTACAGTTACTGTAGGGTCTATTCTTTTTTATATGAAAAAATAAAGGGGGAAATTGTTATGATAGGAACAACAGTCAATACAATTACTATTATACTTGGAACTTTGTTGGGTAGTTTATTTAAAAAAGGAATCAAGCAGGAATATCAGGGAGCTATGCTCACAGCTATGGGATTGGCAGCAACAGCACTTGGAGCTAATGCTGTTGTGAGTAATATGCCAAAAAGCACTTTTCCAGTATTATTTATTGTCAGCCTTGCTGGTGGAAGTCTTATTGGAACGGTCATAAATATTGACAAGAGATTTCAAAATCTTATGGGAAAATATTCAAAATCAGGCTTAGGACAGGGGCTGTCCACTGCTATTCTTTTTTTCTGTATAGGAACACTTTCGATATTAGGGCCTATAGAAGCAGCCTTAAACAAAAATTATACTTATCTTTTTACAAATGCTACTCTTGATTTTGTAACTTCTATGGTACTGGCTTCTACTTATGGAATAGGAATAGCTATTGCAGCAGCAGTGCTTTTCTGCTGGCAGGGAGCAATATATTTATTTGCTGGATTTCTTTCAGCTTTTTTATCACCAGCATTGCTTACTGAAATATCTGTTATTGGGGGAATACTTATAGCAAGTTCTGGGATTTCCATATTAGGAATAAAAGATTGTAAAACTATGAATATGCTTCCATCACTTCTTATACCAGCAATATGGTTTTTTATAAGGTCTTTTTTTTAAGAAAAATCTTTATAAAACCTTTATTTACAGGGAGTTAGATAAGTTCTTTTAGATAGTAATAAGCAAAGAAATATGATATAATATATCATGAGATAAATTATATTCAGGAGGATCCATGACTAGAGATGAAGCTGTAAAAGCTGTTGATTATATAGTGAAAACGAATGAATTAGAGGGAGCAGTTTATACAGAGGAAGAGAAAGCTGATTTTATGGCAGCAGCAGAGGGAAGAATTTCAGTGGAGGAACTTATAGAAAAAATCATAAATAACTAAAGAGGTGTTTCTATGGGCGATAAATATGTTTATCCAGGAACAAAGATTTTAGTGAATAAATTAGGAATAAGAGATAAAAAACTTCTTGAAAAAAAGGAAAAAAATTTATCTGGAGCCAGACTTCTTGAGCTGAGAATTAAAAATGATATGAAGAAAACTTTTGATTTTAATTATCTTAAAAAACTTCACAGACATATTTTTCAGGATATATATCCATGGGCTGGAACTGTAAGAGATGTCAATATAGCTAAAGGGAAATCTATATTTTGTCTTGTAGAACATATAGAATCTTATGGTGAAACAATTTTCAAAAAAATAAAAGATGCTGATTATTTTAAAAATATAAATAATAAATCAGAACTTGCTTTAAAACTTGCTGAAACAATGCTGAATATAAATGCTCTTCATCCTTTTAGAGATGGAAATGGAAGAACTCAGAGGGAGTTTATAAGACAGCTGGCAGAAGAAAGAGGATATGAATTGATATTTGACCATATAACCCAAAGGGGAATAGTTGAATTGTCTGATTTAACTCGTGATCCTGATATACTTGCAGTGAAATTTGAAAAGGGAATGACACAAATAAATAAAAATAATGAGAATAGCTGAAGAGTATTTCTACCTATAAGCTGTTCTTTTTTTATTCTTGATAATTTGGAAAATATTTCTATTATAAAAATATTTTTTAATCAAAGTAAAATATGATATCATATGGTATAAGTGTTGAATAAAAAGGAGGATAAAATAATGAAAAATTTATCAAAAACTTTTTTTATACCATTATATTTTAAATACAAGGAATCAATTAATGATAAGAGGATATATGATGAGGAAGCAGTAAATTTTTTTAAGAATAATCCAGATATTATAAAAAATGAGCTTAAAGACATAGAAGTTGATAAGGAATCTTTTGAAAGAATAATTAAAAGAAGCCTCATTATTGACAAATTTTTAATAGAAATTTTAAATAAAGAAAATATAGATTTTATTTTTAATATAGGCTGTGGATTGGATTTTCGCAATAGGAGATTAGAAATAAAAGATAAAGTGTGGTATAATTTGGATCTTTCAGAAGTAATAGACTATAGAAATGAAATGATTTCTTCATATCCAAATGAATATAATATCTCAGGAAATATTTTAGAAGCTGATTTTTGGGAGAAGTTTCCTAAAGGAAGGGCAATATTCATATTTGAAGGAATCTTAATGTTTTTTGAAAAAGAAGAGGTATACAATACATTGGAAAATATTAGTAAAAAATTTCAAGATTCATTTTATATAATCCATACCTTCCCTGAAAAAGAATTGATAATAAAATCAATTAATGCCCTAATCAAAGAAAATCTGATTAAATGGAGAAATAGTAATCCTGAAATATTAGAAAAGGATTTAAAATTAAAATACCTTAAAGGAGAAAATCTCAGTACTGAAAAAATGGAAAAGGATTTTAGGATAAATTTATATAAAAATTAAAATTTATCAAGAATAAAAGAAGCTGACTTAAATATAAATTTAGCCAGCTTCTTTGTTTTTTTATAAAGATATCATATTTTCTATTCTGTCAAAAGCTTCTGCAAGTTTTGATATTTCAAGAGTACAAGCTATTCTTACAAATCCCTTTACTCCAAAAGGAGTACCATTTACAACTATTATATTGCATTTTTCTAAAAGAAAATCTGTAAATTCTTCAGAAGTCATTCCAGTTTTTTCTATATTAAGAAATAAATATATCCCTCCCTGTGCTTTAAAACAATCAAGGAAAGGTATTTTTTTTACTCTGTCATAGCAGTAATCAACTCTTTCTTTAAACACAGGAACAAGAGCCTTTTTTTGCTTTTTAAAATCTTTAAGAGCATGAATAGCACATCTCTGTGATATAGAAGGTGCACTATAGATAATAGATTCATTTATATAATTGATACAGCTTATAAGCTCAGGAACTTGAGATATAACATAACCAATCCTCCAACCTGTCATAGCAAAATTCTTAGAAAAACTACACACAGATACAGTTCTTTTTTTCATTCCTTCTAAAGTGATGATTGGAATAAAAGTTTTTTCATATGAATAAAAATCATAAACATCATCAGCAATAACTAAAAGGTCATATTTTTCAGAAATTTCTTTGATAATATTCATACTTTCCATACTGTAGCAAACACCAGTAGGATTAGATGGAGAGTTTACAACTATACATTTCGTTTTTGGAGTTATAGCTTTTTCCAAGTCTTCTTTTACAATTTGAAAATTATTTTCAATTTTTGTTTCTACAATTATGGGAACTCCATCAGATAACTTTATCTGATCAGCATACACTGGAAAAAATGGTGCAAGAAGAATAACCTCTTCATCTTTATTTAAAATACTTTTAAATGTAAGATAAAGAGCATGACAAGCTCCAGTAGTTATCATGATATCTTTAGGAGAAAATTCATAATTTTTAAAATTTTCTTTGTGATATTTGCATATCTCTTCCCTTAATTCAAGATATCCATATGAATCAGTATAATGGGTATGCCCTTTTTTAGCATCAATCATAGCCAGTTCAATTAAATGTTCATCAGTATGTATATCCAAATCTCCTATTCCAAGATTAATAAGAGGAAGAGAACAGCTTTCAGACCCTTTTTTATTTCCCATAGAATAATTTCTTTCCTTAAATTTATCTGCAATAAAACTTTTCATTTTTGCCCCCTACAATGAAAAAAGTGTTTTTCTTAAATTTTCTTTATTTATATTAAATTCCATATCTATTATATCAGGTCCTGTCAAAATAGCCCAGAGGACTTTATCTTCCATCTCTTCAAATTCCTCTTTTTTTACTATTTCTAATAATGTTGTTGGAAAAGATAATTTCTTGTAAAAAGGGAGAAGCTGTCCAAATTCTTCTTTTTTTCCTTCAAGCAGGAGTTGAACAAGTATGCCAAATGCCACTACTTCTCCATGAAGATGTTCATTTTCCAGTGAAGGAAGTAAAGTAAGACCATAAAAAACAGAATGAGCAATAGCTCCATTGAGAAATTCTTCTACCAAATTAGAAACCATTCCAGTATTTACTATTATGGCAAGAACCACTTTTTTAAACTCTTCGTTGATATTTTCATTAAGGTAAGCCGAGATACCATTTTCAAGTATCACAGAGCCGCAGAGATGACTTATTTCTTTTCCTAAAGTATTTGGATAACTCATCTTGCCATTATTTTTCTTGAAAACATATTCATATTTCATTCTAACCTCATAAAATTTGGCAAGTGTATCTCCCATACCAGCCCAGATATATTTTTCAGGAGCTGTTTTTATAGTTTCTAAATCTATAAAAGTTTTTTTAGGAGGATAAGGAAAATCAAAAAATTCCTTAAAACTTCCATTATTATTATATACAACAGATAAAGCAGATGTAGCTGAACAGGTAGAAGCAATAGTAGGGATAGTAAATATATCTATCCCTAATTTGAATGCTGCTATCTTTGCTGTATCTATAGCTTTTCCTCCACCTATTCCTAAAATAAGATCAAATTTTTTATTTAGTGAATTTTCCAATATTTTATCAACATGTTCATAGGAACATTCACCATTATATTTTTCAATTGAATATTTTTTCCCATCAAGTAAGGGAAAAATCTTTTCTTCTATACTGTTAAAAGAATTTTCTCCAGTTATTATGAGAATGTTATTATATAATATAATTTCATTTTTTAGATATTTCCATATACTTTTATCTATGAAATAAGAAGTGAATGAAAAATTTTCAAACATAAATTGCCCCCATTATACACCATATTTTTCTCTTAATTTTTGAATAGTTCCATCATCAATAAGTTCTTGAAGAGCTTTATTGAATTTTTCCATAAGTTCTGTATCATCTTTATTGAAAGCAATAGCTTTAGGCTCCCCTTCAAGAGTTCCTACAAGCATAAGTTCAGGATTATTCTCTACAAATTTTACAGCTACACTTTCATCAAGGACAATTCCATCTATTTTTCCACTTTTTAAAGCAACAAGAGCACCAGTATTAGAAGAAAAAGGAGTTACAGTTGCACCTTTTACTTTTCTTGCAGCAGCTTCTTTTGTAGTTCCAAGTTCAGCACCATAGTTTTTATTTTCCAAATCTTCTATTCCATTAATAGGTTTATTTTTATTTGCTATAAAAGCTACATTAGATGAAAGATAAGGGATAGAGAAATTAACAGCTTTTGCTCTTTCAGGAGTGATACTCATTCCAGCTATTACAGCATCCATTTTTTTTGTCTGAAGTGCAGGAATAAGTCCATCAAAATTTGTATTAGACCACTTATACTGTATATTTAATTTTTGAGCTATTGCAGAAATGATGTCAGCATCTAAACCACATACCTGATCATTTTCTAAATATTCAAAAGGTGGATATTCAGCGTTAGTTCCTATTACATAGACTTTATCCTCTTTTGGCTGTCCAGTTTTAGAAGTTCCGCAGGCAGCAGCTAGTAATAATAGTGCAGATAACATAAATAATTTAAAAAGTTTTTTCATAAGTTTTCCCTCCATGTTTTATTAATAATTAAAATTAAAAAAAGTACTGATTCCTAAAAAGAATCAGTACTTCAACAAACAAATTCATAAAATATACTCAGGGGACATTAACCCCATCTTTGAAAAATATATTATATCATGAATAATGCCATATTAAAGAATCCTTTTATACAGGAATATGTTTGAAATATTTAATTGTGGCATACTCCTTAGATTCTTAAATAACATTTTTTTCTCCTTCTAATAATTTATTTTATTGAAGTGATTATATAACTTGGAAAAGAGATTGTCAATATTTTTTTGAAAAAAAATTTTTATAAAAAATTAAATAAATAATTTTTTTTGATAAGAAGAATATTACCATAATGAAATTTTAATGCTCAATTATGTCTTATTTTTATTCTTAAATTCAATAGAAGATATAAAGTTCTTGTAAAAAAATAAAAAATCACGTAGTATAGTTATATCAAACAAAGATACAATAGAAAGAAACTTTAAATTAATATATTCATTGAAATAAATGAGAAAATGTGATACGATAAATCAGCTTTAATATTATTAATGATGTATTCTGAAACACATTTTTAATGGACTAGGGAGGAAAAATGCATTTAAAAGGTAGAAATAAAAAACTGATAGTATTATCACTATTAGGACTGTCTCTTTTAGGATGTGGAAAAGAGGAAAAAGCTCCTGAGAAAAAAGTAGTAAGAACTATCACTAGTATGGATATAGATAGTCTAAACCCTTATAAACTTGTATCAAGCGGCTCAGAAGAGATAATGATGAATGTTTTTGAAGGACTTGTAATGCCTACAGTTGATGGGGGATTATATCCAGCAGTAGCTAAGGAATATAATATATCAGAAGATGGACTAAAATATACATTTAAAATAAGAGATGGGATTAAATTTCATAATGGAAATCCCTTAGATGTGAAAGATGTGGAATTTTCTTTGAGAAAAATGTCTGGAAGAGAAGGAGATACTCCTGCTCAGGCTATGTTTTCAAATATAGATGACATAAAAATAACTGGTGAGGATGAGGTAACAATTACTCTTAAAGTTCCAGATTCAGCTTTTATATATTATATGACAGAAGGAATAGTTCCTGATGAAAATAGAGATTCTTTAGACAAGGAACCAATAGGAACAGGACCATTTAAAGTATCTGGATATGAGAGAGAACAGAAAATAACATTAGAAAAAAATAATGATTACTGGGGAGAAAAAGCTAAAATAGATGGAGTTGAAATCTTTGTAACTCCAAATGCTGAAACAGCATTTTTAAAGCTTTTATCAGGAGAAATAGATATTCTTCCACGTGTGGATTCAAAGAGATTGAATGAACTTAAGAATTTTAAAACTATATCAGGAGCACAAAATACAGTTCAATTGTTTGCTCTTAATAATAAATTTGAACCATTCAGTCACAAAGAAGTAAGAGAAGCTATCAACTTAGCAGTAGATAAAGATGGAATAATTAAAAATGTAATGGGTGGATATGGAATAAAACTTGAAACAAATATGAGCCCAGTAATGAAAAAATTCTGTATAGATAATATTGATGAAAAAAGAGATATTGAAAAAGCAAAAGAACTTTTAAAAAATGCAGGGTATGAGAATCTTAAATTTACAGTAAGAGTTCCAAGCAATTATGCAATGCATGTATCAACAGCTCAGGTGATAGCTGAACAACTCAAAGAAGTTGGTATTACTATGAATATAGAAACTGTAGAATGGGCAACTTGGCTGTCAGAGGTTTACAGTGGAAGAAAATATGAAGCAACTATAGTAGGACTTACAGGAAAACTTGATCCAGATTCTATATTAAAGAGATATGCATCAGATTATCCAAGAAATTTCTTCAACTATGAAAATCCTAAATATGACAAACTTATTGCGGATGCAAAGATAACATCTGATGAAAATAAAAGGATTGAATATTATAAAGAAGCTCAAAAAATATTAAGAGATGAAAATGTAGCAGTTTTCATAATGGATCCGGAACTTATCACAGCTGTGAATAAAAACATAAATGGATATGTATTCTATCCACTCTCATTTACGAACTTCGCAAAAATTAGTATTGGAGATTAAGATGTTCTATATAAAAAAACTAACAAAAATGATTTTTTCCATATTTCTTATAGGAACACTTTCATTTTTGCTCTTAGAAATGATTCCTGGAGATCCGGCATCAGCAATACTTGGTGTTGAAAGTACTCCAGAGGACATTGAATTATTGAGAGAAGCACTTGGATTGAATAAGAGTCTGATAGTCAGATATCTGACTTGGGGGAAAGGGGTACTTGCAGGAGATTTTGGAAATTCCTTCAAGTACTCTGAACCTGTTGTTGATCTTATTCTTAAAAGACTTCCTCTTACATTAGAAATAGCTATGATTTCGATAGGGATAGTATTTTTAGTATCTATACCCCTATCTTTTTTGCTATATAAAATAAAAAATAAACATGTGAAAAAATTTGGAGACTTTATGATAGGAGTCTTTATCTCAGTTCCGTCATTCTGGCTGGGAATAATTTTTATGTTTGTTTTTGGAGTAATATTAAGATGGTTTTCAGTTGGATATAATAATACTTTTGCTTCTTTGCTGCTGCCATGTGTGGTTATAGCTATTCCAAATATAGGAATAATTACAAGCTATATCAGAAGTAATCTTGAATATGAGATGAGAGAAGAATATATAAAATATCTTTATGTAAATGGACTTAAAATGAAATGGCTTAATCTGTATATATTAAAAAATTCTATTCTTCCAGTGGTTCCACTGATAGGGATTATGATAATAGACCTTATCACAGGAATAGTAATAATAGAGCAGATATTTTCTATTCCGGGAATAGGAAGACTTCTTATAACTTCAGTAGTAACAAGAGACATCCCCTTAATACAGGGCTTAATTTTCTATACATCAGTGGTGCTTGTTCTTATTAATTTTATTATAGATATCCTCTATTCAGTCATTGATCCCAGAATAAGAGGAGGGGAGTAACATGAAAAAAAGATATGTTGGACTTATACTCCTTTTAATAGTGATAGCTTATTTTTATCAGAATCCCTATGCTATGAATGATAATATGATACTCGCAAGGCCAAGTTTAAAAAATCTATTGGGATGTGACAATTTAGGAAGAGATATTTTCAGCAGGCTTGTACTAGGTTCTTTTTATACTCTTCTTATAGCATCTGTTTCAGTAGCACTTTCTGTCATAGCAGGAACAATGATAGGAAGTATAGCAGGTTATTATGGAAAAGCTTTAGATTCTATTATTACCTCCTTTATAGAAGTAATAATAGCTATACCTTCAATATTGATAGCTCTTGGAGTAATAATAATTTTGAAGACTGGATTTATCTCTATGATAGTGGCAATTTTTCTTATCTATCTTCCAAGATGTGTAAATATGGTAAGAGGACTTGTAAAAAAAGAAAGAAATATGGAATATGTAGTGGCAGCTAAAACATATGGAGTATCAGATTTGAGAATAATTTTTTATCACATACTTCCAAATATAATGAAACCAGTACTTATCAGTTTTACCACTGGATTTGCTGGTGCAATACTTACTGAAGCTGGATTGGGATATTTAGGACTTGGAATTCAGCCACCATATCCTACATGGGGAAATATTTTAAATCAGTCACAATCATATTTTTTATCAGCTCCATGGTTTACTATAGCTCCAGGACTTGCCATAATATTCACAGTTTATCAAATGAATAAACTTGAAAAGAGAGGAAAAAGATTCTAATGATAATAAATATAGAGAAATTAAATTTAGAAATTGATGGACAGGTACTTTTAAAAGATATGAGCTTTCATATGGAAAAAGGAGAGATAGTTGCTCTGGTAGGAGAATCTGGAAGCGGAAAAACTTTGACTACTAAATTTATATTGGGAATACTTCCTGAAAGAAGTATAATTCATTATGAAAAATTTGAAAAAAACTGTAAAATAGGAGCAGTTTTTCAAAATGCTTTTATATCTTTAAATCCAACAATAAAAATAGGAAGTCAATTGAAAAGACTTTATGAATCTCATTATGGAGATGATGGAAAGTGGAAAGAGGAAGTAACAGCTTTGTTGGAAAAAGTCGGAATAAAAGAGACTGATAAATTTTTAAAGAAGTATCCTCATGAAACAAGTGGGGGAGAAAGACAAAGAGTAGTTATAGCAGGAGCATTAATAGGAAAACCAGAAGTATTGATAGCTGATGAAGTAACTACAGCACTAGATATGAGAACAAAAAGAGAGGTAATAACTCTATTTAAGAATATAAGAAAAGAACTTGGAATATCTATACTTTTTATTTCACATGATTTAGATTCTATAAAAAACTTTGCAGATAGAGCTTGTGTTATGTACAAAGGAAATATTGTAGAAGAAAACAGCTGTGAAGAAATATTTGAGCATCAGGAGCACCCTTATGTAAAGAAACTTATAGGTTTTTCTAAAACTCTGTGGACAAGAGGAGAATAATATGTTTTTAGAAGTGAAAAATCTAAATAAATACTATAATTCAAGAAATCTTTTTTCTAAAGAAAAAAAGCAGATATTGAAAGATGTTACCTTTGATGTAAAAGAGGGAGAGATATTTTCAATTATTGGACAATCAGGAGCAGGAAAATCTACCATTGGAAAGATACTTTTAGGAATTGAAAAGAAAAGCAGTGGTGATATAATGCTTATGGAGCGTCCTCTTGAAGAAATGGTAAAAAAAGAAGTACAGATGGTATTTCAAGATCCATATAGTTCTTTAAACCCAGCTATGAAAATAGGAAAAATATTGGAAGAACCTCTGAAAGTAAATGGAGTTAAAGATAAAAAAGAGAGAGAAGAAAGAGTTAAATCTATGTTGAAGGAAATAGGGCTGGAAGAAACATGTGGAAGAAAATATCCATCTGAATTGAGTGGCGGACAAAGACAGAGAGTGGTTATTGGAGCTGCCATGATATTAAAACCAAAACTTGTAGTGTGTGATGAACCAGTAGCTTCTTTAGATCTTTCAATACAAAATCAGATTTTAAATCTTATTAAAAAGTTTAATAAAGAATATAATACAACTTTTGTTTTCATATCACATGATTTAGGAGTTGTATATAATATATCTCATAGAGTTCTTCTTTTATATAAAGGGGAGGTTCAGGAAATAAGAGAAACTGTTGATTTTTTTAAAAATCCAAACAGTGAATATGGAAAATATTTTTTGGATGGAATAAAAGTCTAAAACTAAAAATAGGTACTTAAAGATTAGAAAATATCAAAATGGGGCTGTTGCAAATTAGTGATTGATAAACTAATTTGTGCAGCCTCTCTTATTT
>ERZ773144.1200-NODE-1200-length-23912-cov-3.520057_pt1 | contig 23912 bp, 19 predicted proteins | sample MGYA00580849_ERZ773144 | MGnify/ENA primary metagenome ERZ773144 (study PRJEB29015, sample SAMEA2737861) | human gut metagenome | biome: human gut; feature: human-associated habitat; material: faeces | place: China | collected 2012 ...
AGTATATCGGCAATGCTATCTGGACAAGTGCCAAGGGCGGTTCGGCAGCGGCAGGCATTACTTGCCCGGCAGATTCCATTATCATCGGGCGTAACAAGGAAAAATACTTTGACGGTGCTATCAAGCGTATCATCGACAACGTGAACGCCACCGACGCCCAGACCGTCGCGGGCGGCCAGTGCATCATCTCCGGCACGACCGAGCTCAAGGACGGTACTGCGGTCGAGGCGGCCCTCTACTCGATGTGGCGGAAATGCCCCAAGCAGATCCGCAAGCGCTCGGGCCTGAGCATCGTCATGGGCTGGGAAGCGTGGGACGCCTACGACCAGTATATCACCGACAAGATGGTGAAATACTCCGAAAACAGCGAGGTGAACCGCTACCGCTTCAAAGGCAAGCGTATCATTCCGATTACGGGCGTGCCGGAGCATACCATCGTCATGGGCAACTTCACGTCGGGAATGGACTCCAACCTGTGGATGGGCGTAGATTACGCCAACGACGCCGAGGTCCTGAAGGTGGATCGTCTGCAATCCAACTCGGAGCTCTTCTTCTTCCAGATGCGCATGAAGATGGACGTGAACATTGTCAAGCCTGCCGAGATCGTCGTCCATACGGCCTACACCAAAACGGCATAACCCTTTACCGAATCACCGAATATCAACGTGCGGGGGATGGACACCATACTCCATCCCCCTTTTTCATACCGCAATATCTATGGCAAAGACTCAAACGACTATTCCCGAGACAGATACCGCCCAGCCGGATGCGACAGTAGCAGCACCTACGGCAGCGACCGGAGAGAAAAATACGACAACCGAGAAATCCCCGAAGAAAGAACAGGCACCGAAAGCGGCGGCCGAGATTCCTGCTGCGGCGTTGGCCATCCTCGGGAAATTTCCGGACTACAAGGAACTCTACATCGATGCCGACGGCAGCATGTACACGCCGCAGACCGCTCCGGCCATCCGGGGCAAGGCCATCCTCTACAAGAATCCCTATTACAAATCATAACACGCAGGCGATATGGCATTAGGCAATGTAATCATCAAGGATGTGGACGGCAACCTGCCGTATGCCGCATCCGCAAGCAACGAGAAAATCACGGGCCTGCTGTTCGACGTATCGGGACAGCCCGACCTTTTTACCGCCGGCTACGGGAAAAGCAACGAGGCGAACGTGGCACTGGGCGATGTCATCTGCATCACCAGCCGCAAATCCTCCGTGCAGGACTTCGGCATCAAGGAGCGTGTTGCGTGCGACCTTGACGAAGAGACGAACGAAAACTTCCTGTTCGGCATTCCGGCATATCACATCCGCGAGTTCTTCCGCATGAGCGGCAACATCGACGGTCCGGGCCGGCTGTACGTCATGTTCGCGGATTGCTCCGAGAACTGGGACGCCCTCGACGTGATGCAGCGTGCCGCGGACGGGCTCATCTCGCAGGTGGGTATCTGGACAGAACAGCCGCTGTGGAAGCTCAACGGCGAACAGGAGAAATACAACCTGAACCTCGTCAAAGGCATCAACGACAAGGCGGTGGCTTTAGCCGAGCTGAACCAGCCCCTGTCAGTGGTGCTGTGTGCCAACCCCGCCAACACGGGCGGTGACACGGAAGAGGCGAAGGTCATCGACCTGAACCGCATCCCGTCGGCTATCTGCGAATCGTCCCGTACCAGCGTCATCTTCGGCCAGGCACGAAACGACCAGAACGCGACGATCCAGTACCGCAACCCGAACCATACGCCGGTCGGTTTTCTGGGTGCTGTCATGGGCGCCCTTGCTAAGGCGAGCGTTCACGAGTCCATCGCTTGGGTGCGTCAGTTCAACCTATTTGCCGATGACTTCCAGCAGATCGAGCTCGGCTTCGGAGACCTCACGCTCGATGCCGAGGACGAGTTCGTATCGACCAACCTGTACGAATCCCTCTCGCCGGTGTTGCTGGACGAACTGGATGACAAGGGATACATTTTCCCCATCAAGTATTCGGGTCGGGAGAATGGCATTTACATCTCCAAAGACCAGACCTGCTCCAACGGAGATTACCGCACCATCGCCCGCAACCGTACCATCAACAAGAGCCGCCGTGCCGTGCGCGAAGCCTTGCTGCCGTATCTGCACAGTCCTCTGATGGTGAACCCGGCAACGGGTTTTCTCGCACCCTCAAAGATTACGGCCTTCAAGACCCTGATCGGTGACATACTGGCCAAGATGCAGGCGGCACAGGAAATCAGCGGCTATGCCGTGACCATCGATCCCAATCAAAACGTGCTGGTGGACGATACGCTGCGCATCAGCTATGTCATCGTGCCGGTCGGTGTCGCTGTGAAAATCTATGTCGAGGAAGGCTTATCACTAACCGCTAAATAGATATAAACATGGCAATCATAAACAACGTCGCATACTCTTGGTCAATGATTACCTTAGCCAGTACGGCTCTGGGAATCGAGGAGGGCTCCACCGTACTTGAAGGCGTTTCGGGTATCAAATGGAGCAAGAAACGCAAAATCGAGCCCAACTACGGTCTGGGCGGGAAACCGGTCAGCAACATCTCCTACACGGCGAGCATCACGATGGACTATGCCACGCAGCAGACCCTGCGCTCGACCTACGGCAGTCTGATGGACATCGGAGAGTTCGACCTGATCATCTCGTTCGCCAACCCGATGGCCAGCGACGACTGGACGACCACCACCGTCACGCTGAAAGGCTGTATCTTCAGCGAGGACGGTATGGAGAGCAGCCAGGACGACACCAATATCACGCACGAGTTCGACCTCAATCCCTTTGATATTCAGATTGGAGACGGGGATACCATTTAAGGAGAGGCTATGGATGTAACCTTTGAAGGAAAATCCTCGACAGGGAAAAATGAATGGCTCACACCGCCACATATTCTGCGGCGGTTGGGGCCGTTCGATTTAGACCCTTGCGCTCCCGTGAACCGACCGTGGAATACGGCGGCACACCATTATACCATCGAAGATGACGGGCTCAAACAGCAATGGTTCGGACGTGTGTTCTGTAATCCTCCGTATGATACGGCACTCATCGTACAGTTTATCAGGCGTTGCGTGGAACACCGCAATGTTGTTGCTTTGACTTTTGCGCGAACAGACACAAGGTTATTCCACGAGCTGGTGTTTCCGAATGCGGATTCCATCTTGCTTATTAAAGGGCGTCTGAGTTTCTATCACGTGACAGGAGAGCAGGGAGGCACGGCAGGCGCTCCGTCCTGCCTTATAGCTTTCGACAAAGAAAATACCGCAATGCTGGAACGCTGCGGCATTGAAGGTAAATTGATAAAAATCTAATCATATCGCCGCTGTGTGCAAAATTTCTGCATACAGCGGCGATATGATTAGATTTTAGCCATTTTATTAAAATAATGACTTATTCCATCTTTGTCTGAGGACTGTACAAATTCACCGCAAATTTTCAAAAGTGCGGTAAGTTTGTACAACTTAATGTAAGTACACGTGTTTGTTTAGAAAATCGTCCACTTCTGTTTTTAATTTTTCATATACTTCATATTTCCCGTCAAACATTCCTTGTTTTATAGGTTCCCAATTATTCTTTTGACTTTCTGCTTGTGCAAAGAATGTAGAATATAGATCATTATTTCCTCTCATAAAAATCATTGTTCTCCACCGAAACTCACCCCAAGGAACCCAATCCGGATCATAAGATAGCCCACCAATATGCTTAAAATTAAGAGACAACAAATATTCAAATATGCAGAAAATAGCAATATATTCAGAGTCCCAAAAAATCTCTTTTTCGAAATATGGGCGTAATTGTCTTGATAAAATGGTACTTATCGGTGTCTTATATCTTGTTCTATTCAAATTATTTACATCATCTGACCCCCAATAGCATGGATGTAATTTATTTAGTAAATAGATTCTGCCGGAACTGTCCGGAGAAGAATGTTCCGGAAGCATAAGATGAAATAATGTATTCAAGTATGAAAACTTAGAATATTTCACACATGCTATTCCTATTGCATATAGCATGGATACGGAAGCCCAATAATGAACATTTAGTGTGTCTGGAATATATGAGCTACCAACTGTTATCGGGTTTGCTGCTAATCTAAGAAGAATATCCGTGACAGATTCAAAGTGTTCTTGCTTTCCCCATTGAACAGTAAGAATACTCATCGGAATCAATGTATCTATGGCTTCTTTATGGATTTTCAAGTATGCCTGAAATGTATTCTGGTCAAGTACGAAGTCATACTTTGCATATTGCATAATCCGATTATATGCCCGCATACCTTCACTTTCGAATAAATCTGCAAAAGCAATATTACCTTGAGGTGATGCAAGATACTTTTTAGTTCGAGCCAAAATAATGTCTTTATTCAGAGGATGTTCCGCATCACACTCTTCTAATGCCATTATCCGTTCATTCAGTTCGGAGAAAAAAGTGTCGGCATCTTCGATAGCACATAAATTTCCCTTACGAAAATCCGACAATTCTTTTAATTCATCTGAATAGTTGCTGACATAAGAAAAATAAGAAGCATACCGTCGATTCTCTATGCTACGGATAATGCCTACTAATCCTTTATCCCATGTTGCCGACCAACCACAAGTGATCAGGCCGAATTCGGAAAATATTCTTTGTAGGTAATTTTTTAGTTTAGATGGATAAGAATCCAATTCCTCCGCCGTATTTCGGAAACGGCAATCAATATAGTCTCCGTTGATTTTGACGATTGTAAATGAGCTATGCACTAAGGGAGTAGCACCTTCTATGTCATCTTCGTGACATATTACTTGGGGTGTTATTCCTTCATCATTCAAGGCTTTCTCTAACAACCGGTCGAAATTGGTCGTAAGTACAACTCTCAGATAACCGTTTTTCGCCATTTTTGCAATGGCCCGATGCGCTTTAGTAGGCTCTTTTAGATGAGATTGTCTTTCTTCTTCAGTCGGTTCAAAATAAGATTTCATCAAATTTACCCGTTCGGTTGGAGTCTTTACGACCTCACCCAACAAAGACGAATAGTCAACGGCTTTACCATATTTTTCTTGGTACCATTGTTCATAATCAATTATCTCCTTTTCTCCATTCTGTATTGCCAACTTTCTTAACAAATCCAGAACAATGTCCCATCCTGAAGGAATACCAGATGAACGGGAAATGCCAGCCCCTAATAATAAGGCATAAGTTCCCTTATTGGAATATAGAGAAAATGCCAGTGTCGTGAGTGTATTATTATCCATTAACTTTATCTATTTTGCAATTCAGTATTTATTTCAATATAAGCGCTTGAATCGAAAAATGAATGTTCATTGCTGAAAACATATCCCAATTGGTTGCTGACACATCGGGTATTTCCGATTATTTTGTCTATGTTGCGGTGAGAGTGTCCATAAATCCAATATTCGATTGGACTTGCGGCGATGTAGTTACCTAATTCTACCGTAAATGCACCATTTAACGGACTACCTTTGAATTCCGGATCGACCAATTCGAACGATGGGACATGATGAGTAGCGACAATAATATGCTTTGCCTTGCTTTGGCTCACACTCTGTTCTAAAAAACGGAAACAACGATAATGTTCTTCATTGAATCTGACCCAGTCCAAAGGCTCACTTCCACTGCGTATCCGACGAAAATCGCTTATGGCCGATTCGGTCTGAAAGGCATCCTGCAATTGTATATGGCTCCAAAGGGTCGTTGCTATCAAATCCGTTTCATTGTTTAACGGAATTACGACATTGTAATAGCACGATATGTTTTCACGTATCTGCAAAGACCAGCCATTATGCAGTTTGTCGATGTCGAACATCTTATAGAATTCATGGTTTCCCGGAACAACTATTACCTGTTTGTAGTGTTCGGATGCCCAATCCCAGAAAGGATGCTTCGAATAATTATCGTCCCCGATATACCCGATGTCTCCGGCAAGCACGAGAATCTCTCCTGAAACAGTCAATGGATGCTGTTTCAAGTAATTACTGTTTTCTTTGAACTCCAGATGCAGGTCGGATGCGTATTGTATCTTCATTATATCCCGAATATGCGTCTTATTTCAATCAGTACTTGTTCGATGAAAGTTGCGTCTCTTTGTATGCTGTCCTGTAACGGTTGATTGGGCATCAAAGATTCCATCTTTGCAACGAACGCCGCCGCATCTTTTTTCATATTTCCAGATAACTCTATCGGATCTGCGATATAACCGCTTGCCATTAACTTGAAGACATCGGACATGTGTTTCCGGATATCGCTGCTATGTGCAGGCGGTTCCTGTTCGGAGAGATTCAGGTATGCTTTCATCTTCAGGCATATCAGACCAACCGTATCAGCTACATGCAACTCATCTTCCATTGTGCTGTGTGCCAATGCGAAATGATAAAATTCTTCGTCCATCAGTATTGCAGACAGACTCGATACGTCTTCACCGACAGGAATCGGGGTCAGATGGAAGTCTGTGGGAACGGAAAGTATTTCCGGTTGTCTGGACAGGAGCTCTATCTGATAAGGGTACCCTTCGGTCTGAGGTTTGTAAAACCTGAACAGTTCAGGAACAGGCTCTTTCCCTTCATCACATTTCCGTTCTCTCATTTCATAGTTCCCGTCATGGATAAATTCCCAAAATCGGCGGCCGAATTCAGGTGTCATCTGCTCCACGATGAGTATCATGTCTATATCTTTTGTAGCCCGGGGTTTCATGTCGGCATTACGCAGGATAACACTGCATGCCGTACCGCCGATAATCACATAATTGTCCTTGAACTCCAAGAAATATTCCTTGAACTTATCCAATCCTTTTACTGCCATATTTCATCGATTATATTTTCCAGTTCTTTTTCTACCCGAGGATCATTGTCATTGCGTAAAGAGAGATACAGCGACAATCTATCCACATATTCATGTTGCCCGATTTTCATTTCGGGGGAATATTTCCAAATTTCAATCTTATACTTGAAATCCGATGATTCCCATTCCGAAAAAGAATGATTATCCGGAACAAAATCCCGCTCCCAAATCGCCAATGTCGTCTGGTCATCGGGATTCAAGAACGAATAATGGGATAATGCACTGATACCTCCGATATAAAAAGGCCCGTTGTCTATTTCATCCGAATAAACGGTCTTTTTAATCGGCGATATAAAATAAGGCATAGACTTTTCCCATAGCTCCTTACGGGATATGGGAGAATATATCAATTTGGTCTTCCATTCCTTCCGAGCTTGTAACAATTGTTTCCCTTCCAATTCATTGATGGCACGAGATACGGCCAAATAGTTATAAGGAATCCGCGATTGCATGTCTTGAATGGTGAATTCGCGCATATCCGAATGCAGCAAGAAATTCAACAAAACATATTGAGCTACGGGTGATAGTCGCTGCTCTGTATTTTCTTTTTTTCTAATACGTTCATTGATAAGCATACCGGGAAGAAACACGTACCGGTCTGATACGACAAAATAAACTCCCTGTTCAATCAGCCTCTGTCTTATATAAAACGGCGCAGACTGCAAAATAAACACAATCGGAATGTTCAGAATCCGTTCAATCAGGATAGCGGTACGGGCATATTGCATCGGTGTATAAGAGCGGGTCGAATCTGTTTTTTCGACAAAACATAGTGTATGTTTGTTGAATTCCGCACTATAGAACCGAAAACTCAATAATAGGTCAAGACTCAGTCCTTTGAGTTTATCCCGACCAATGATATCAAGACCGACAGGAATACCTGCAATAGATATAGCTTTATTCATATCTTCTCATTTTCCATTATCTGCATCATTATCGACATAAATGATAACGATGCAAATATAGTGATAATAAACTTATCTACAATACATATCTCGACATTTATTAGTTATAGCAAGAGGATTATCGTCTCCTTTGCCAGCAACATATTCTTTTCTATCAGAAGTTTTATGAGCAATAAAACTATAAACTTTTCTCACAGAAGCACACTATTCCTTTTTGTAACCAAATATCACGCAGAAATGGAAGATAAGAATCTTACGCTGGAGCAGGAAGCCCAGATTAAGGAAAAAGCGGCCGCGCTGAAGGCCGAGAAGAAAGTCCGCAAGGTCTATCCGATGGTCGTGTTCGGCGATACGGACTGCGGCGAGAAAGAGTTCTACGTCGCCTACATGGGTGAGCCGACCTTCCCGCAGTTCTCGAAATTCATGGCGGCATCTAAGAAGGACGAGGTAAACGCCATGCGACAGCTCGCCCGCGACTGCTTCCTCGACGGCGACAAGGAGCTGGTGGACAACGAATCGCTGTTCCTTTTCGGTCTGATGTCCCAGCTTTCGGAAATCATCACCACCCGTCAGAGCCTGCTGGTAAACTGATAGACACCTGGGCGGTACGTGACGACCAGCGGATTCGTCAGCGGCTGATCTATATCCGCCACTACTTTCCGGGTGTCCATCTCGACAGCATCACGGACGAGGAGTTCGCCATGCTTTCCGAGGAGGCGTTGTGGCTTCACCAGCAGGTGCTCGTCTCCCGTCTGACCCTGCAACCGCCGTCTCCTTGATCCGCTTCCCGAAGCCTCGCAGCCCTTGTGACTGCGGGGCTTTCCTTTTCATTCCCCGGCACTCGAAAAGGGCTATTCTTTCAACGGATGTAAACACGCTATTCATGGCTCAAACGCAGAATTACGAAGTCTATTACGATATAAAGGTCAATGCCACGGAGGGAACCGAGCAGGTCACCGCCTTTGCCAATGCCGTCGAGAAGCTGAGCAAGGGACGGATAAGTTTTGCACCGGTCGTGACCAACATCAACGAGATGATGCAGGCCGTGGAAAAGACCTTCCGAGGGAAGAACGGCAAGAAGAAGGATTTCAACTTCGATCTGGAAATCCGAACCGGCGAGACGGAGAAGCGGCTGGAGGGTGTCAAGAACCTACTGACCGAAATCAAAGAGCTGACGCAGGGCATCAAGCTGACCATCAATCCCGGTGAGAAAATCGACGGCCGTGCACTCCGCAACTAGGCAAACAAACTGGTCGGCAAGAAAAAATTGGACGAGCAGCAGGCCGAGGCGAAACGGAATGCCGCTTCGGCAGTCAAGAGTGTCATGGACACCCAGCGGACGGTTACCCGTTCCATAGGCAAAATCAACTCGGCCCTCGCTCATTTAGAGAAAGGACGTGAGGTAAACATCAAGACCGACGCGGCCCGTGTACGCTTGCAGGAGATTCTCACGCTCTTAGGCAACATCCGGGGTGCTGCCACTATGATGCTGCACCTGAACACGGCGGCTCCCGCGACATCCGTTCCTGCCGGTCCCGTCGTGCGCCCGCCGTATGCCCCGGTCGCAGCGGCCGTGCTTTCCGACAAAGAGCAGGCGGGACTGAACAAACGCCTTTACGCGGACGAGGCCATGAACCGCCAGCGCATGCAGCAGGCCCGTGAGAAAGCGGCCTTGCAGGTGGAGACCTTCCGCCAGATGTCGGAAATCCGCGCCGCCGAGCGTGCCGCACGCTTACGTGAAAGCGAACGTGCTCGTGCCGACCGGGAGTTGCGCAAAATTGCCGAGCGTACCCGCCGTGAGGAACTCAATGCGGAGAAGCGACGCCGTCAGGCCGAGGAGACCCAGCGGCGGCGCAACGCAGCCCGTGCGGTGACCTCCATGCGTCGTCAAGCGGCTTTCGAGGATTCCGTATATGGCAGCAAACGGCGTGCGGCTATCAACCGTATCCAGTATTCCAAAGCTCCGTCGTGGCGGAACCTCCCGATGGCCGGTATGCTCAACGCTTACATGGCCTACAACTTCCTTCGCACGCAGTTCACGGAGGCCGTCGAGTATTCCAACATCATGCAGTCGGCACACTCGATTCTCCGGGTTGCCGATTCCGACCTGGCGACCTTCGAGGGGCGTTTCGACCGGATGGCCCGGTACGTGCGCCGCATCGGTGTCGAGACCAAGTTCACGGCCATCGAGGTGGCGGGTGCGGTGAAATTCCTCAGTATGGCCGGTATGGGTATCGAGACCATCAACGAATCGATCCGCCCGATTACGAACCTTGCGCTCATCGGGGACAACGACATCTCGCAAATCGCCGACCTCGCTACCAACATCCAGACGGGATATAACATCAAGAACACCAGCATGGGCTCGGTGGCCGACATCCTGGCCTCTACCGTCTCGCGTTCCAACGTGAACATCATCGAGATGGCCGAATCCTTCAAGATGGCGGCCGGTTACCTGCGTCTGTCGGGCGTCGATTTCACGGAGGCATCCGCCGCCATCGGCGTGCTCGGTAACATGGGTATCAAAGGAACGATGGCCGGTACGGCTTTGCGAGCTATGGCCACCCGCTTCGCCAAGCCGACCAAAGAGGCACGGGAGGCGTTGGATCGTCTGGGTGTGAAGTTCACGCGCATGGAAGACATCTACGGCAAACAGGTGGAGAAGCTGCGTCCGTTGGCCGACATCTTCGAGGACCTGAACAAGAAAGGGGCGACGATGGCCGACATGCAGACCATCTTCGGTAAAATCGGAGGTAACGCCGCCATGATGTTCGTCAGCAACTACGGGCAGCTTCGGACGCTTGCTTCCCAGAACCGGGCGTCGCAGGGCATCTCCTCCGAACTGGCACAGGTGAAGCAGGATACGACCAAGGGTTTGTGGTACCAGATGACCTCCCAGCTCACGGAATCCTTCATGCAAGGGTACGAACTCGTCGAGCCGGTCATCCGGAGCACACTGAAAGACTTCCTTGCGAAATTCAATTCCCGCGAGTTCGCCCGAGGTCTCGCCTCCATCGGACAGGGCGTCATGAGCCTGCTCTCCGTGCTGGGCAATTTCGCATCGTGGATGACCCGCAACTTTTACTGGATCGAGCCGCTCCTGTTTACGGGCTTTGTCGCCACGCGGCTGTTCAAACTTGCCGGGGCCCTGACCAATGTCGGCGTTGCGGTCGGTTTTATCGGCAAACAGGCCGCAGGCAACTCCATCGTCGAGCTGGTTTCCGGTCTGACCGGCCTGACCAGTGCCCGAGGAATCAAAGCACTCTCTTTTGCCAATAAACGGGCCCTTGTCACGGCCTTGCAGGCTGCCGGCGTCAGCGGCAAGGGTGCAATGGGGCGTGCCTTGCTGCAAGGTGGTGCAGGTTCCTTTGCCGCCCGTGCCGGATTCTCTTCGCTGTTCTCCTCGCAGGTCGCTACGGGCGGCGGTCTGGTCGGTGCCGCCGGTTCCCTGAGTGCTATCGGAACGACCGCCGTAGCTGCAACTGCCGGTATCGCCGCATTGGTGGGAGCGTTGGGCTGGGTCGCCTACAAGACATGGCAAATCAAGAAAGCCAAGGATGCCGTGCTGGAAGACATTACCGCCAACGAGAAATACCGCTATCCGGTTATCGAAGACCTGTATGCCGCCTTGCACAAAACCTACCAGCAGGCCATCGACACCAAAAAGGCGGTGGACGACCTGACTACCGGCAAGACCATCGAGGAAAGTAGCGGGCATAAAATCGGAGCCTTTACCAAAAACTGGTGGGCAGGTATGGCCGGGAGTTTCGCTGTCGGTGCATCGGAAGGAATGATTACGATTAACGATGTGTACAGTCCGGAAGATGCCCGTCAGGATGACAGTCGGGAGGCTATCACAGCCATTGCCCGCCGTGACAGCCAGTCGCGTCTGAATGCCGCCTACGCCGAATTCGGAAAGATGTCCGACCCGTTAGAGGTCCGTGCCTTTATCGAAAACATCGCCCTCAAATACGGGCAACAGGCGGTAACGGCGGCTTGGACAAACCTTTCTGGTTCGAACGTGACGGTAAGGTTACCTACAGCAACGCTCTCGGTGATTTGCCGGAGGTGGCTGCGGCCTATACGCCCACCTACGCCGCCTACCAGAACAACACCACCGTAAAACACATTACCACGGCGGCACAGGGTTATCTCGATGCCATCGAGAGCATGGCGGGTGCCCGTGCCCTGATCGAGAAGTCGGGATTCGACTACGATGAGCTGACACGTGGCGGCTTTAAGCAGAACAAAGACGGGCTGTGGGTACAGAAGGCACTGAATGCGCAGGCTACCGACAAGGAGCGTCAGGAGATGCTGGCCGGTCGGCAGCGCGTGCACCATCTGTTGGTAAACCTTTCCGGCACCCTGCGCCAAGTATTCGGCGGTTCCTCGGAGACTGCGGAAAACATCCTCCGCAAGGCGGGTTTCTCGGCTGCGCTCTACGCCAATGAGCCGGACTCGAACGACACCTCCCCGTTCAATGCCAACCGTATCACGGGCGTTTCGGGGGATGACGACGGCGGTGCGGGCGGCAACTACTCCGGTACAGGGCGGCTATCTTCGGCGGCTCCCAAGCAGGTCATCATCAACATCACCAACCTGATGAGCGTGGAGACCATCGACCTGTTGAAATCCCCCGAGGGCCAGACTGCCGAGATCCAGCACTTCAAGGAACAGATGGCGCAGGCCCTTATCGACGTGGTGCATGACTTCGACGCCTCGTGGAACGGTTAATTAACGAAAAGACAACGACATGAAGAACCTATTCGGCAGCAGATTGCTCAATATCGGAGCCTCGACGCTTCTGAGCGGGGGCATCCTTTCGCACGGCGGATTAGGCGGGTATATCAGCGATGCCGCCCGCCGCGCCATCGGTCTGGGACTTGCGGAGTTTCAGGACGGTGCCGTGCATTACTTCTCCAAAAACAGCGACATCCTGAAACGTGCCGTCATCCAGTTCGTTTGCCAGACGGGCTACGGCATGCTCCGTTCTTATCCCCGATATATCAAATACTGGGAACAGAAAGAGCGGGACAAATACCTCGAAACCCAGTCGCAGAGTGCCATCGTCAACAAGTCGGGACAATACTACCAGCTCATCAAGGAGCAGCAGGCTGTCGCCGAGAAGAAGAACTACACCGACAGCATCGTGGGCCGCACGGTGGCAGACTACATCGAATTGAAAATCAGCGGTGAGGGAACCTATTACGACAAGGAAAGCGGCAAGGTGGAGCCCAACAGCAAATACGGGCTGATCACTTTCGTCGATTTGGGTCCGCAGGTACAACTCTCCTCGAAAAACAACATCGTACTGACCACGGTGCAGGGCCGCGACTACACCCGCAAGGAGTTCATTTCGGGCGGTGATCTGGAATTTACCGTAAACGGTCGGATTACCAGCAAATATCCCGACGTGTACCCGGAAGCCGAGCTGTCGAAGTTCCTGAAAATCGTCCAGTACAAAGGTGTCATCGACTGCGACAACACCATCCTGCGGCAGTTGAAAATCTCGCAGCTTATCATTCTGGGCTACTCGCTCCCAACCGCCGAATACCGGAACGTGCAGCCCTATACTTTGCAATGCGTGGCGGTGGAACCCTCCGAGGCGGTAGAGCTGATTTCCAAAGATGCGGAGGTCGTGGACGAAGCCATCGAACATACGAACAAATGGATCAAGTGGGTACGGTTCGGCACCGATGTCATCGACCCGACCTCCATACTAAAACTGAACAACCTATGGCTGTAGCACCGCTTGACGTACTATGCTGCCGGATTACCATCGGCGATCCCGACCCGGGGAACCCGATGGCGATACAGAACCCCGTCACACTCACGGAGGTGCAGGAGGTCGAAATCGTCGAAACCTACAAGAAGCTCATCGGAACGGCGACCATCCGCTTTCCCAAAGGGACCGTTTTCCGTTCCACCATCGTCGGAACTGCCACCATCGAAGGCAAAGATGCCAGTCGGATAACTACCGAGGTCATGCAGGACGGCGTGGTCATCGAGAAACGTTCCAGTTACTCAGCGATGGACGCCACGACCTTCAAAATCGGGCAACGGGTGCGTATCCGCTTGGGGTATAACGGGATGTTGCGCACGATGTTCGACGGATACATCACCGGCTACAACACCGAGAGCAGCTTCGAGCTGAAATGCGAAAATATGGCCTACAAGCTCAAGCTGAAACAGGCGCCCAAGTTCGAGACGCCGGCATCGGGTACGAGCGTGAACGATCTGATGGAGGGCAAGTATAACCTTCTGAAAAATACCGGGTTCAAACTGCACTCCGAGACCAAGCGGTTCGACATCCAGATCGGGAAAATCAAAATCACCGACAACTTCACCGTGGCCGACATCCTCTCGGCGTGGAGCCGTTACCGCATTTACTGCTTTCTGAAATACGACGAGAACAGTCCCGACCAGATGCCTGCCATCGCCATCGGCCGCCCGTATTCATCGGCCAAGAGCCAGCCCCGATTTCCGGAGGACACGTCGTCCGGCCCTTTCCGCATACGCTTCGACACGCACGTGGCATCATCGGATTTGAAAGTGCTCAAAACCGACCCGAAATGCCTTGCCGTGCAGGCCAAGGCGTTGGGCTCGGACGAGAAATTCTTTGAGGTGACGGTGCGCCTGAACCCCGACTATGACCCGAATACTCCCGGCAGCAAGGAGTTTCAGACCGTGAACGCCACGCAAATCAGCAAAAAGACACACAAGGTCACGGGCAACACCACAGCCAGCGGCGCACAGACCCGCACGAAAGCCGACCTCTCGACCTACACCATCGTGCCCTACATGTCGCCGAACATGAAAATCAACTCCGACAAGCTCGTCGAGGAGGCCATCGAATACTTCCGCAGCTACAACCTGAACGGCATCAGCGGTTCGGTGACGCTCTTCGGGGATTTCGGGTTATATCCAGCTTGCCAGGTAGAACTCACCGATGACCGGAACCCGGCCAAGAACGGCACCTACATCGTCGAAGAGGTTACGACCACTTTCGGGACGGGAGGCTACCGGCAGAAAATCACGATACCGCATAAAATCAAAGGAACAAAAACGACGTATGGAAACAACTCTTAACGATGATTTTTCCAATTCCAATGAACATTTTTCTTATCCAATTCCAGCGGTGAACTTACGACCGTGAATGCACAAGGAGTTCCCAACCACGGGGTATCGAAACATTCGGATTTCGCTATGGGTGATTCACTACACATCATACCATAGAGTGGACAACATCGAAAGGATGAATTACCTAATAAAAATTTATACATTGCCTCCAAAGCGATCAATTCAAGAACATCCATCGAATCATCGCCTTCAACTATATCTTCAGCACGTTTTGTTGCTGTTGCAGGGTTATGATGCCCACAACTATGAGTTTGAATATAAGGGATGCCTAACCAACTAATGATAGCATTTAAGTTTTCTATCGAAATGCAATCTGTTTTTTCTTCATATAGAACTGTCAATAGAGGAAGCATCTTATTGGATAAACGCACTCGCTCCAGAACCGTCTTAATATAATCTAACGGAGCTATCAAATTCCGGTCCAACATTTCCAAAAAGTCACTGACCTTTTCATCAAAAAAATCGGGAATAGGAATGTTTTTCTTTTGTGGTGTTGTAATTGTAGATTGATTGATATAGTCAGAAAATAGTTGCATACCATCGGTAATCTTTTCTTTTTCAGCTTTTGCCAATAACATAATTAAAGTTTCACCTGGAGTCATGCTGAAAAGAGCTGCATGGCAACAACAGATAAGAAGTTTGGTATTGTGGCATAATGAAGGATAGTTGTGTTTGCATAATATTTTCACAACATTATACGGTACATCATCATGCGTAGCATCAGGGTCAACTAAACTTTGATACAATGCTGCCATACTTTCCTTGATGATGTGTGCTCCCAGTTCTACAGTATCCGTAACCTTGTTCTCAAATGTTATAATCAATGATATTACAGGCATGTTTTTCCCTTCGACATTTTTCACACCTGTTCTAATCTCGATTCGTTTAGTTTGGTCTATTTTTAATCCATAAAATTGACGGTCATTGAAAAATCCATTTCCAACTCTGAACATACTGTCAAGATGCTTCATTCGGTCTGTCGGAGAAATGGAATACGGTAACTTGACTTCATCCAGAACGGCTATTTCCTCTTTCAGTTTTAACATCATTTCATAGCGTAAAATACTGGAAGATAATCCCCATAAAGTACCTATGTTTTGCCAATAGTGGATGTATTCATGAATGAAAGTCCCTCGATCTTCTTGGCTTATTAGGCTTAAATCGGTGTTGAAATCTCCTGCTGTGTAAATATGGAAGAATGAAGTATTGTAAGCTCCCCGCAAAATAGATGCTATCTCTTTTTCAGATACTCCTAACGATAATAATTTCTCTTGTATATTCATTTTTTTATAAAGTTTCATTTATAAGTATTCAAAGATAGTAAAAAGCCTTCATCCAACTGTCTATTGTCGAATTTATCTATTCTTTGAATATGAAGAATTCACAGGACAACAACCGGCGGATGATACAGGAGGCGATCCGCAAAATCGCATTGGGGCGCAGTATCGAGCGTATCGAGATGGCTCCGGGCGGCATGGGCGGTGTGGGTACCGCCCGCATGATTCACGGCTATGTCGCCAAGATACATGACGATCCCGGCGATGAAGAGTTCGCCGACTACGGCGGTACGGTGGACGTGGGTGAATATCCCGACGAGACGGCCTCGGCGGGCGGTATCATCCACAAAGGTGTGTTGCTGGCTGCCGCCCGGAACAACGAGGGCGGTTTTCTCATCGTGCCGACCCTTTTTTCGGAGGTGACCATCGTACTGGACGCCGCCACCCGCCATGCCTATATCGTCAATTACTCCCATGCCGAGACCATCCGCATGGAGGCGCATTCCGAGGTCAGCATCGGCATGACGGAAACCGAGGCTCTCGACCCCGACAGCGACTCTTCGCCCGACTACGACGAACTGGAGCCGACCGGAAACGAAGCACATACCAGCTACACGGCCGAAGGTATCACGGCAACGGTCAAAAACGACAGCGGCAAAGAGTCGTCGGTCGTGCAGGGTGCAGAAGAGATTGCGCAGACTGTCGATAAATCGGAAGTCAGACAGACCGCCGACAAAATCGTGCAAAAGGTAAATTCCACTACCGTTGCCGTAGCGGATAACAAAGTGACGCTCGGCGACGAGAACGCCACCGAACCGCTGGTTTTGGGGAACGAGCTGGCGCAGCTCATGTTGGACTTCCTGACGGAGTGCAGCAAGATCATGACGCCTACGCTTATGGGAACCATGCAACCGCTGAACTTTCCCAACTTCCTCTCGCTGACCTCCAAGATTCAGAAGTTCCTATCCAAAACCTCCTATACCAAATGAGCGTCACCCTTCATCCCGGCATCGGCAGTCTCGATACGCAGGGCCTGTGTTACAGTCTCTACCGCCAGTTATACCAGACCTTCTTCAACGCCCAGGAGCGCAAAAGCGAGGAGAATCCTTACGGCGTAGAAGAGGGTGACGACACGTCCATCCGTCTGCACAACACGGCTTACGGGTTTGCCGAGGCGATTTCATCGGGCGTTTCCGGGGAGGGCGGTACGGGTAACTGGGCAGGCTATCTTCCCAAAAGCGGCGGTGACATGCAGGGACCCTTATGCGCCGATTACGGCTTTACCGCCGGCATCGACAACCGTCGTCTGTTGGAAACGTACCGCACCTCACAGAGCGATGACGAGGGAAACATCATCGGTTACACTTACGGTATCCGTCTGACGGGCGACGTACACGTCGGCGGCAATCAACTCTTTGTGGGCGGTATGCAGCCGCTCCGTTGCGAGCAGGCTACCGGCACGATTTACCTGAACGGGAAACGGGTCGATTTCGCCGATGCTGCCCTTTCCCTGACCGGAAGTATCCTGTTGGGCGAGTCCAAAGAAAACGGAGTGCTCCTGACTTCGGACAGCCTGCTCATTCATGGACGGGAAGTCTATCACGGCAGTAATGCTAACCTTTCCACCGTGGACTGGTCGATGCACAACGCCACTGTCGCCGGTTCTCTCGAAGTTACGGGAGCGGCAACACTCTCCGGAAAGCTGCGTGCCTTGCAGGGCGTGGAGTTGGGCGACGACGGGCGGATGCTTTTCTCTGTTCTCGGAGAGACCGTGTCCTGTCTGAGCGACCTGACCTTTTCAGCCGGATGCGGTGTGAGAATCAGCGGGGTTACCGTGCTCAAAGGTTCCGGCGCGAGCGACATCCGGTTGGAGGGTGCCTACGGCGACCTGCTCGTGGGCGGCGACCGCACGGTTAAAATCCGGTTGATGTCGAACCTCACGGACATCGACGGCGAACATGTCCTGCTTTCCCCATACGGTGCGGCGTACTTTCCCGACTCCATCCGGGTACGGCACAACTACGGCGGGGACTTGCTCTCTTCGTACCGCACCGACAGCGAGGACGAAGGTATCGTCATCCATAAGCGACTGCGTTTCGGGAGCACGGGCGGCTGTTACCTGACCGGAGAGGACGACATGCTGGCTTTCGTTTCCCGCAGCGACCACACCCAATCTCCCGATGGTCCATACGAACAGGTTGCGACGCTATTGTTCCATGCGCCCTCCACCAGCCGTTACGCTCCATTAAACCGAACTTCAAACTCCCTGCGCATCGGCACATTCGGGGACTTTATCGTCGCCCTGAATCCCGTCGAGGTCACGGGACACATCGGCATCGACGGGAGCTTCACCCGTATTACGGCGGAGGGGCTATTCTTTACCGACGACATCTGCCTCAGACAGGTTAAGGACGGCATCCGTCACGGCGGTAATGCTTACTTCGACGGCAGCCTCTCCTCGGAGCGATTCACCTCCGGAATGGCCGGTACTGGTTGGGCGATCCTACACAACCGAACGACGGGAAGCATTTCGGCGACCTTCGACGAACTGACCGTCCGGAAACGAATGCGGCTTTATGAATTAGAGGTGCAGCGTTCCTCAGCGACCAACGGAGCCTTGTGGGTAACAGATACCTGTTCGGGGGACAGTGTCGAGAAACTGTAAATCCGACTATGGCCCTATACGAATATTCCCGATTCAAGATACGCATCGACCCCGGTTCCAAGAAACGGCAGGGACTGCACACCGGAGATGTCGTGCGTCGCCAGTACGTGGACGGCGCACAGACCTTTTACAGCCTAATGGTCGTACTGGTCACTGGCGAGGACTCCGTGTTGCTGCCTGACGGAAAGGAGGCGTCGTCGCCGTATTTCATCGGTGCGCTCATCGAGGGCGACGAGCCCCGTGACGGGGAGCTGCTGGATTTCGTCCGCCTCACGAGCCTGACCGATGAACGGCGCAGCGGTGCCATGTACCTGACCGCCTCGGACGAGGAAGCCCCGTACATGGATGTCATCGACGGCATGGGGACGGAACGTTCCTTGTACCGCCCCGCATCGCTTGCCGCATTCGGTTGCAGTGACAATGCGACATGGAGCTACCATTATCTTACCTCGGAAGGTCCTGCCGGCCGGATTATCCGAATCACCCGTTCTGCCGATCAGACGGCAGCTTCAGGCGGTTTGCAGATTCCGTTTTCCCGGTCCGTTTCCCATCCCCAGCGTTTAGTGATTTCCTTCCGTATCCGTGCCTCCAAAGAGCTGTCCGCCGTGCCGCTGCGCTTCGGGTATGCCGACGGCACGGAGACGGACGGACAGGATACCGTGAACGTTACGACCGAGTGGCAGTACCGGTTGAGCCTGATTACGGTGGACTTTCCCGCGGAATATGCCCGCGTACTGGCTTTCGACCTTTCGGGGCATCTTGATCCGGGCGACTGGTGCGAGGTTGCCGACCTCAATGTCTGCCTATTAGACCACCTTTCCTCCTTTGCCGAAGCCGCCAAAATCCGTATCGGCCGCATCACGGGAATTGCCGACCCGCTGTTCGGCATGCTGCAAGGTTACGGGGCTTACTTCCAGCGTCTCTACGCCACGCGGGACGTCCACGTGGCCGGTACGCTGACCGCCGGTGACGAAGGCGGCTTCGGCAGCACCTTCTACGCCGGACGCATTCATAAGAACTGCATCCTCGACTCGTTGAACGGCAATTTCACTACGACGGTCGTGCGCCTTTCGTCCACCACACCGACCGGTATCGGCAAAAACATTTTGCTTCCTGTTAGCGGCGGGACATTGCTTTGCCAGAAAGAAGCATGGGCGGAGAAACACGCAGGCGAGCGTTACTGCCTTTCGTTCTGGTGTTATTGCCCGTCCAAGCAAGAGACTTCGTTCGATATTCTTCACGGGGGAAAGGTGCTCGCCAGCCTTATGATGCCCCAGACATGGCAACGGGTACATATCGCCTTCGACATAGAGCCTGTCCCCGGTAACGACCTTTGCATCGATTTCCGCACCGAGAACCGGGTGGTCTGGTTTTTCAGTTCCCCACAGCTTGAAAAAGGGAGCGTTCCAACGCTGTACCAACCCACGGACGATACCCTGAACGAAACCGACGAATACGGGGCATGGTTCTGCCGGGGCGGTGTGGGCGGTACGATCCAGCACCCTCTGCTGCGCTTGGATCCGGACGGTTCCATCCGTGCCGGCAACGATTCGTTCGTCATCAACCCCGACGGCAGCGGATATTTCTCCGGCGGCCGTTTCCGCTGGAACAAAGACACCATCATCTTGCAGGATGTCACCATCCGCTGGGAGGATTTGGACGAGGAGATGCAGGAACAGATGAGACCCCGTTTCGTTACCGTCGAGGGCGGTACGGTGTTCCATTATTCCGATGCCGTTTCAGACAATCTCTGCGACCCGGCGGAAATCCTCCTGACCGGCACGGCGCAGAACCTGACAGCGGATTCCTGCCGCTGGGAATACCTTGCCGCAGACGGCGGGTGGAAAGACACCGGAGAAAACTCGTCCGTTTATGCGCTCACACCGGACTTTCCCGGCTGGGAAGGACGGAACGTGCTGACACTCCGCTTCGTTGTCCGGTCCTCCGGCACGTCGTACCACGCTACCCATACCGTCTCCAAACAATACGACGGCAGTGACAGCTATTCTCTGTATGTGGAGTCCGATTCGGGTACCGTTTTCCGTAACCACATGGTCGAGACGACACTCCGCGCTCGCCTTTACAAAGCAGGAACGGAAATCACGGACCGGATTCCCGATGAACAGTTCCTTTGGAGCCGTATCAGCGACGATGCCGAGAGCGATGCCCTCTGGAATGCGGAGGAACATCGGGGACGCACGTTGCTGATTACCGGGGAGGATGTGTGGCGTAAGGCGGTATTCAACTGTGAAGTATTCAAATAGGAATTGCGTTACGGGTGAAATCCTTAAAAATTTCTATCTTTGCCCCTGAAAATAAAAAACATTGATATGAAAGAACTTGTAGAAAAAATCAACGGACTGATGGAGTCCTTCTCAAAAGATGCCAAGGCTCAGATTGAAGCCGGAAACAAAGCTGCCGGCACCCGTGCCCGCAAAGCATCGTTGGAACTGGAGAAAGCACTGAAAGAATTCCGTAAGGTTTCAATCGAGGCTTCGAAGTAAGCCCGTTCGACAACATCGAAAAAGAAGCATGGTCAGAGGATCATGCTTCTTTTGTTTTATGCCGTTCTTATCTATAAACTCATTGCCCACATATCCGGCTATTCTTATACAAACAAAACGTATGAGCAGCCGACAACTTATCGCCCGTGGGCAAGCCACGATTTACATACAGAAGGATTCCTACACAATCAACCAATCGCTCGGGGAATACGTCTTTCTCGCAGATCATTCGGGAAAGGTACTCTCTGCCGTTACCTTGACTTCGACCATCAAGGTTACCTGGGGTGATGCGGACTACAAAGACTTTACCATCGGGACGATTGTCAAACCGGCGGGTTTCTCGTCCATTTCAGTGGATAACAGCCGAAAAACAGTGACCTATACGGTTGTTGCCGGAACGACAACCCTTGCCGACCACGGCTCTTTGGATATTCCTGTTACCATTGCGGGGACGGTTTACCGCTTGTCGTTCGTCTGGTCGAAAGCGAAAGCCGGTGTGCCGGGCACAGCAGGTGCCGATGCCAACCTGCTGGACTGGGTACGGGAATGGAATACCGGTAAAACGCTCATCGACAGTCATACCGTCATCACGCCGAAACTCTTTGCCGGTGTGAAGAACACGGACGGAACCATTACAGGGACTGCCATCGGCCGTTTTTCCCTCAGTACGAAAACCGCGTCGGGCAGTATTGCCACCGAGACCATCGACGGGATCTGCGGGTTCAGGAACGGATACAAAACCTTTCTTTTGGATAACGGCGGCAACGTCCAGCTCGGTTACGGCGACCAGTTTGTCCGCTATGATGCCGCAACCGGTAAAATCACGTTCGGTGCGGGTGTCAGCCTGAACTGGACCAATGCCATCCAGCAAGCCAAGACTGAAACGCTTAACGCCGCAGCTGCTACTGCCCAGAGTAAAGCGGACGCTGCATTGGGCAGTGCCAAGAGCTATGCCGATACCAAGAAAAGCGAAGCCGTCAACAGTGCTGCCGCTACTGCCCAAAGTAAGGCCGATGCGGCTTTGAACTCGGCCAAAAGTTACGCTGACACGAAAAAAAGCGAAGCCATCACGCAGGCAGGCAAAGATGCGGACAGTAAAATCTCTGCATTGACCGCTACGCTGAACGCCTCCATTGCCGATGCCAAGAAAGCCGGTACGGATGCCCGTGCCGTGGCGGATGCCATCACCTCGAAAGCCAATACGGAAGGCTGGTCGAACAAGCTGACCTACATCGATGCAAACGGCATATTCACGGGGAAACTGTCCGCCAACACCGTCAGCGCCATCAACATCAACGCCTCGCAGATTACGGCAGGCACCATCGCTACCGCCCGTCTGAATGCTGCGGAGATCCGCTCAAACATCATCAATGCGGCCTACATCAACGGTCTGACGTGTGCTTTCGTTCGGGGCACCATCGGCGGCTGGACTATCGGTGCAACCACGTTATCCAACAGCCATATATTGTTGGACAGCGGCAACAAACGGGTGGTCGTTTATGGGGCCAGTTCGGGAGCAACAAGCGGCAAGCGGGTACAACTCTATTATAACTCTGATACGGATTTCGGATTTTTCGCCACGGATGCCGCCGGTACTTGTCTTGCCCGTTTCGGTTCGTCCAACCAGATTGCCGGATGGAACATTGATGCGAGCCGTATCTATAAGAACAACATCGCATTGGGTGCGGACGGCTCCATCACGAACGGCAGCAAATGGAAGCTGAACAACGATGGTTCCGGCAGTATCGCGTCGGGGAACATCTCATGGAATGCAGCCGGTGCGGTAACCTTTTCGGCGGCGGTGTCGCTGAACTGGACCAATGCGGCCAATTCGGCATTGGCGTCCGCCAAAACGTATGCTGATACCAAGAAAACGGAAGCCGTCAATGCAGCGGCGGCAGATGCCACCAGCAAGTCCGATGCTGCCAAAGAACTGGCACGGGCGATGGCATTCGGTAAAATGCTCTACCGTGATCCGACTTTCCGTAACGGCAATAATAGCGTCAATGTCTATAACAATGCAGGTAACGGTACGGTGACCGTAACCCGAACCGGCGCATCGGCTCCCAATGACAGCGGTTATGTATTGGAGATTAAAACTACCGGAAGCGCCTCTCCCAGATTCGGAGGCTTCACGTTCTATACCCAAACCGGATATAAAAAGATATTCATTGTCCGTATCATAGCCAAAATTCCGACCGGACGGCAGATTGCCTGGGCAACAAATAACATCGGTACGGGCGGCTCCAGCAAATGGCTGACTCCGACAGCCGGTACGGGAGACTGGTGCGAGTACATCTATAAAGTCATGTGCGGTACTGCATCCTTTTCCTCGACCAACTTTTTTTATCTGACAGGTGGTGCGGCCGCTACAGCCGAAGCACCGGTTACATGGCAGGTGGCATACGCGACCGTGTTCGATGTCACTTCGTCGGAACGGTACACCACGACCATCGATGCCAACGGTATCTATACCGGCACGCTGACTGCGGCGCAGATCAATGCCGTCGCCATCGACGCAGGTAGTATTCGGACGGGGACGCTCAGTGCCGACCGTATTGCTGCGGCCAACAAGATAGCCGAT
>ERZ773144.1202-NODE-1202-length-23864-cov-4.764459_pt1 | contig 23864 bp, 37 predicted proteins | sample MGYA00580849_ERZ773144 | MGnify/ENA primary metagenome ERZ773144 (study PRJEB29015, sample SAMEA2737861) | human gut metagenome | biome: human gut; feature: human-associated habitat; material: faeces | place: China | collected 2012 ...
TATACGATTACAAGGTAGCTTACGATGAGTTTGTCGTGCTGCGTAAGGAACGCCGTATTTTGATGTTGACCCCCTTGACCTTTTTGGCCGCCTTCACCATCCCGCCGCTCATGTTGTCCCGCAGGTTCAGGATGGTGTGGATCACCTTCCGTCCCATTACCGCTCACCTCCCGGCAGCACTCTGGCCAGGCCCAGGGCCGTCCCGGCCTCTCCCAGCTCCATCTGCTCCTCGTAGTACAGCGCCCGCGCACCCTCCAAAAACCCACGCTGGGCCGGGCTGGTCCCGGCCAGCTCCTCCAGGGTCCAGCCCCGCACCGCGTAGAAGGCGAACAGCCTCAGCAGAGGGTCGCGGGCGATCAGTTTTTTACCGTCTCCAGACCCGGGTCCTCCGGTCCCTCTCCATCCTCATCGTCCTCACCGGCTCCGGATCTCGTTTTGGGCTTCTCTTCGGGGAGCAGCCCCAAAAAGCGCAGGGCCTGGCCGCCCAGCTGGTCCTGCTCGGCCACGGAGAACAGGGCGTCCAGCACCCCCATGGGGTCGTCCTGGCACCCCAGGGCGGCGTGCAGCTCCTTGTCCCGCAGCTGGGGGCACACATCATACAGGGCGTGGCGGCCGCACTCCAGCCCCTCCAGAGGGGTCTGGGCCGCCGTCAGCTCCCCATACAGCTGGAGGATGGCCCCCTTGTCCGGAGTCCTGGCCTCCAGCCCCTCCCCGGAGCCGGGGATGGTCAGCAGCCCCACCCGGTACTTGTCCTGCTCCCGCTGCTCCCGCCGGGCCAGCAGCTGCTCAAATGTGATCTTGCTCATTGGATCGCCTCCAGATTCTTGGCATAGACCGCCTTGAAGGGCAGCTCACGCTCCACGCCCTTCTTGGCCTCGATGTTAGCCAGGGCCACCTCGGTGAACACCACCCCGGACAGGGACCACCGCTCCCGGGCGGCACTCCCTCTCCGGCCCAGGGAGGTCATAATGACGATGTCGGGCATAATGCCCGTGCGGTAGCCCTCCACAATGGCCAGCTCCAGCCTGCTGTCCGTCTTCCGGTCGGTGATGGTCCCCTCGATGGCATAGCCGTTGTACTCCGGGAAGCTGGCGTCCTCGCCGCAGAAGGCCATATCCTCGAAGTCTCCGGTCATTTTGACCTCGATCTTGGTGGGCAGGGCGTCCCGCTCGCCGTTGATGTACACGGCGGAGGTGCTGCCGTGCATGATTTTCTTGTACTGATCCATGCGTTCTCCTCCTCACATCAGGGTGACCACGAACCGCAGGTCGGCCATGGTCCCCAGGATCTTCACGTCCCCCGCCAGGAACAGCTGGCGCTTGAAGGGGGTGGCCAGCACCTTGCCGTCGTCCCAGTCGGCGGCCTCGGTCTTTCCCGCGCCGATCCAGGCGTTGCGCTGGCTCTCCACGTCCACCTGAGCGGTGTTGTCGTGCTCCGGATCCAGCACGTTCTCCTCCCCCAGCTGCCGGAAATACTCGTTCACCGCCGCCAGGAACAGCATCTGGTTGGCAGTGGAGTTGCGGTATTTGCCCATGTAGTCCTGCCGGAATGCCTGGGCGATGTCGTCCCGCATCATGTCCATGGCCTCCACCGTCTCGATGTACTTCATATCCTCGGTCCTGGTGGAGCCGTCCACCGTGGTCAGGGAGTTCACGTCCACCCCCACCCGGACCTGGTCGTCCACGTTGACGAGGATGAATTTCCCGCTGCCCACCGCGGTCTCCGGGTCCTCCGGCATCTCCACGCTGGTCAGGTTGGCGCACAGGGCGTTGGTGGCCCCGCGCTCCACGTTGCAGGCGGCCAGCAGGCCGGCCAGGCTGGGGGTGTACTTCTCTCCCGTCTGCTTGCCCCGGTCATCGGCAAAGACCACATTGGCGTTGGTCAGGTTGACGATGTGCATACAGTCCGGGGCAGAGGCGTTGTAGACCACCGCCTTCCAGCTCTTCTCCTCCTTCTCCCGGGCCTTGATCCAGCTCGCCAGGTCCGTCCAGTCCTTGGACGCCCCGCCGCAGACCGTGACCCAGCCGGTCTGTTCCTTTTGGACCAGTACGGCCAGGGCCTGGGCCAGCTGGCCGGAGGCGCCGATCTTGACCACCGCCGCCCGCAGGGGGCCGAAACTGAGTGCGTCCCGGATGTACTGCTCATTCTGGGCGGTAAATTCCCCCTCCGGGATCTGGGTGGCGTCCCCGAAGCGGTAATAGGGCCCGCCCTTGCCCACCGTGTCGTCCTTCACGATCAGCGCCGCCACGCCCCGGGCGGAGCGCTGAATGAAGGTCCCCGCCAGCTGGCGGAAGATAATGCTGATGCTGGGCAGATGCACTGCCATGCAAATCACTCCTTTTCTTTGCGGCCCCCGCCCTCCGGCGCGGGGCTCAGTCTGTCATGTACCGCTGGGACAGGGTCTCCATCAGCTCTCCCTCCGGCGTCTCCGGCTCCAGATCCAGCCGCAGGTCCAGCGCGGCCTCCAGCACCCCGTCGGTCACCGTGAACAACAGCCCCTCGTCGATGGGGACCACGTCCTCCCCCACCGGGACCCCGTCCCGGAAGGCCCGGCCCAGGGCCTGCCGCATGGCCAGGTTGTCCAGTTTGGGGCGGCTGCGGTCCCGGGCGAAAAAGTAGATGCGGAAGGTCACCTCCACCTCCACCCGGTCCTCCACCGCCGCGGCCTCCCGGCTCTCCTCCAGGTCAATTTTCACCGACGGCCGCAGGATGGGCCGGCTCAGATCCTCCGCCGACAGCTCCGCCCCCGTCCCGGACCGGGCCGCCGCCTGCTCCACCAGGGCGCATACCGCCCGGTTCACCTCCAGCAGTGTCATTTGATGTCCACCGCCTCCTCCAAATACTCGTCCAGATCGGTGTAAAACTGCCCCTCGAACTCCTTGGCCGCCAGTTCAAATACATGATGGCCACGGACAAATCCCACCTCTGTGCCGTCGTGGGTCACCATCCGGTGCCCCTCATCGATGAGGTGGGCGTGGGGGGCGCTGGAGTACACCCGGACTGCGTCCGCGCCGTTGTACCGATAGACCTTGCCCCGTTTGATGGATTTTTTATAGTTCCCGGTTTTCGTCCCCAGCGCCCGGGCCCGGGCCTTGGTTTTGCGCAGCAATTTGCTGCCCTCCTGCCGCAGGAATTTTTTCTGAGATTTCCCATAGGCCCGTCCCACCGCCTCCAGATCCCTGGCGAACTGCTGGAACTGGCGGCCGTCAAACCCCTGGGACACAATCATCCACCACCAATCTGGCAAACAGCTCCAGCCACCCGGCCCGGTTGTAAATGGGATAGCCGTACAGCACCTCATACCACTGCCCCCGGAAGGTGAACCGCAGCCCGTTCCGGAGCTCCGGCAGGGCGGTGCTGCGCACCACCACCCGGTGGGTCACCTCCATGGGCTCCACCTCCCCGGCCTGGGGCACGCTGCGCCCGGAGGTGGGCACGATCTGGGCCCAGATCCTCCGCCCCGGCCGGTACTCCATGGTCCGCTCCCCCAGTACGTTGCGCACCTCCTCCAGCTCATACAGCTGGATCCTGCACCGCAGGTCGCCCGCCTGGATCATCGTTTCCCCTCCATTTCACAAAATTCCACCTTGACATTTTCACGGTATCGTGATATACTAATCACAGAAAGGGGGAAAACCCAATGCCTGTTATCTCACGGTTTTACGGAATGACCATCAAAATGTATTTGCTGGGAAAAGAACATAATCCGCCCCACATCCACGCACTCTATGGCGACTATAACGGCGTCATCGACATTCAAACCCTGGACATGATCGAAGGCGACCTGCCCCGCAAGGCCCTGAATATGGTTCGGGAATGGGCTGCCGATTACCAAGCCGAGCTGCTGGAGATGTGGATGACCCAAAACTTCAAGACGCTGCCCCCGCTCGAATGAGCGGGGCGCTGCGGCAGAAAGGAGTTCCCCATGTTTCATAAGATCAAATCCGTCACCCCGCTGCCCGGCTATGCCCTGCTGGTCCACTTTGCCGACGGCTGTGCCAGGCAGTACAAAATGGCCCCCCTGTTGGATCAGATAGACGCCTTCGCCCCCCTCCGCACCGTCCCCGGCCTGTTTGAGCAGGTCCGGACGGATCCGGGCGGCTATGGGATCTCCTGGAACGACGACATCGACCTGGACGGCTCTGAGCTGTGGGAAAACGGCCAGCCGGTCTCCTCCCCCTTTGACGGCCTGCTCTCCTTCGCCGACGCGACCTCCCTCTGGGGTCTGCATGACAGCACTCTCCGCAAGGCGGTGGCCTACCGCAGGCTGGTGGAGGGCGTCGATGCCCAGAAGTTCGGCAAGCAGTGGATCGTCACCCGCACCGCCATGGAACGGGAATACGGCCCCCAGCCCTCTGTTCTGCCCTGACCCGCCGCCCCTTCCGGGGGCGGCTTTTTTATGCCTCCGGCTCCGTCAATTTCAGCTGTGTCAGCGCCCGGCGGTGGGCCGGGTTGTCCCGGAGCTGTCCGGCGGCCTGTCCGCCCCGGTTGTCATACCGGTCCAGCGTCTCCGCCAGCATGACCCCCAGCCACAGGCCGTGCCGTTTGGACTCCGGGGCGGGCCGGGTCACCCCGGCCCCCTCCAGATAGCCCTCCGCCCCATCCCAGGCCACCGTCATGGGCCCCAGGGTGTCCGGGGTATCCTCCTCCTTGCAGTAGGAAAAGACCGTCTCCCTCAGCTCCTCCGGTATGGCCATCTGACCGCCTCCCTCACACCATTGCCGTCCAGGCGTTGGCTGCGGGCAGTCTCATGCTCCGGGCACACGCCGTCACGCCGCAGACCACGCCTGCTCCGGCGTCGTGCTGGATCTTCACGCCCACATAGCGGCCCCGGGCGGGATCCACGGCATAGTCCACCACCGCCAGGGTGTGGGCCGCCCCGGCCCCTGCGGTGAACTCCACCGCCTTCACCAGCGCCGGGGAGCCGCCTCCCGCCTCATCGGAGGTATAGACCTCCACCTTCAGCTTCTTGCCCTTGGCCAGCGCCCCGGTGGCCACCAGGAACTCGATCTCCGGCACGCTCTGAGCGTCTGCAAAGGTGCTGGTCTTGGGGGTGGCGGAGGCCACCTCCTGGGGCGCCAGCACCACGCTGTATGTCAACTCTTCCACGATCCGCTTCATCTGCGTTCTCCTCCTTATCTCCTGAGGGCGGCGGAGCTGTACCCCGCCGCCCCTGCGCTTACTTTCGGTCGGCCAGCGCCACAAAGGGGCTGCGCTTCTTGGCGCTGTTCTTGATGGTCAGGGGGGTGTCCACCTTGGGGGTGCCGTTGCAGCGGAACACCATCCGGAAGCAGTTCTGGTCAGTGAGGAACTCCACATGGATGGACCAGTCCTGCTTGGCCGTGCCCTTGGTCAGCAGAATGTACTGCCAGGGATCCACCAGGAGGATGTCGCCCTTGGTGCCCAGGGCGGCACAGCTGTCCTCAAACAGAACCGGCTTGTTCAGCACCCGCTGGGTGTCAAAGTTGCCCAGACCGCCCTCGGGGTTCCACAGGAACTTGGCCGCGCCGCCGCTCTCCAGAGCCAGGGTGGGCAGCAGTTCCTCCGCGTCGGGGTGCATCAGCCACACCAGCCGCTCCCGGCCACGGGGCATGGACCTGGCCTGCATCTTCACCGCGTTCATCCCCAGGAAGCTGCCGGCAGCCTGACTGGCCTCCTTGTCCACGGTGATCAGCGCCTTGGAATTCAGCAGGCCCTTGGGCTTGCCCACCCCGTCGCCGCTGATCACGCTCTCAGTCAGCAGCCGGTCCCCGGCCAGGGAGAAGGCGTTCCCCACGAACCCGGTCAGGAACGCGGCGTCCTGGAGCATCTCATCCGTGCAGTAACAGAAGCCCATCATTTTCTCCAGGTCCAGCTTCATTTCGCGGAACTGGGGCTTGCTGGCTGCCACTGTGGCCCCCTCCGCGGCCCAGTACATCTGCACACCGCCGAACACCGACTTGCTCACGTCGGTCTCATTGGCGCTGATCCAGCGCATGGCGTTGGCCGCGCTGGAGCAGGTGTACCGGTCCAGCCGGTTGAGCAGGGGGCTGTTCTGGACTGCGCTCTCCAGGATCCGGCCCGCAAAATCCTCCTGGAGCAGGAAGCCGCCGTCCGCTCCGGTGGTGCCGGTCACCCCCGCCGCCGCATTGATCTTCCCCAGGCGGTCGTCCATGGTCTGGCCCTTGCGCAGATCATAGATGGCCTTCAGCTGCTCACCCAGGGAGGCAAACAGCTTGGGCGCGCCTCCATCGGCCTGCTTCTTCGTCCCCTCGCCGCTGTGGAGGATGCCGTCATACACGGCTGCGCCGTCGGCGCTGGCCTTGGCCTGCCGCTCCAGGCTCTTGATTTGGGCATTGAGCCCCTCCATCTGGTCGGTGATCTTGTCCCGGCCCTCCACATCCTCCAGAGGCAGGGCCTCCGCCTGAGCCAGCAGCTTGCTCTTCTCTGCCCGCAGCTCGGTGATCTTCTCCATAAAATCCATGTCATTCCGTCCTTTCTTTTAATAGCTTGCAAGCGACCTGAGCCGAGCCAGGGCGCGTCTTGCCTCTTCCTCCCGGGCCCCGGCGGTCCTCTGCTTCGCCACATGGGCCCGGTACTGCTCCCGCATGGCGGCCGTCAGCCGGATCCGGCCGCCGGATGCCGCCACAAATGCGGCCGGATCCTCCTCCGCCCCCGGGAGCCCCACGATCTCATCGATCAGGCCGTACTCCCTGGCCTGGGTCGGGGTAATGTAGATGTCCTTGTCCATGAGGGAGACCAGCTCCTCCCGGGTCTTGCCGCCGCCCCGGGCGGTGTAGACCTCCAGGATGCAGTCCCGGGCGTTGCGCAGATCCACCGCCGCCCGGCCCATGGCCCGGTGGTCCCCCTCCGCGCCGCCGCTGGGGTTGTGGTAGCACAGCAGGGCCCCCGGCTCGCTCCGGATCACCTGGCAGCCTGTGGCCGCCAGGGTGGCCGCGCTGGCCCCATAGCCCTGGAACAGGGCCGCGGTCCTGCCCGGATACCGTCGGAGCATGGACCGGATCTCCGTCCCCACCGCCATGTTCCCCCCCGGCGAGTTGATGAGCACCGTCACCTCGGCCCCGCCGGCGGCCTCCAGCGCCGCCTGGATGTCCATGGGGGCGGTGATGTCCCGCCAGCCCCACCACCGCAGGATGTCGGCGCTGTCGTTGTCCCACAGCTCTCCTCTCAGATGTACGTCAACCACTTGCTTCCCCTCCGTTCAGTACAGACTCCAGCGAGCCCAGATTCTTCGTCGCCAGGAAGCGCTGTCCCAGCCCGCCCGGGATGGGGTTTTTCTCCTCCTTGGCCCGGCACTCGTCCGGATTCATAATGGAATTTTGGATGGATTTTTCATACACGCTGAACCGAGTCGCGGGGTCGGCCCGGAGCAGCGCCTCCACGTTCCCGTGGATGTACACCCCGGCGGCCCGGTCCTGTGGGGTGGGCAGCTTATAGCTGTCCTCGCTCTCCCACTGCACCACAAATGGGAGCAGGGTGTCCGTGATGTAGTTCTGCCGCTGCTGGGCGTTGGAGTCATAGCTCTCCTTGCCCGTCTGCATCATGTGCTTTGGGATCCCGGTAAACCGGCTGATCTCCTCCACGGTAAACTGCCGGCTCTCGATGAACTGGGCGTCCCTCTGGTTCAGCCCCATGGGCGTGAACTTCATGGAGTGGTCCAGCACCGCCACCGCGAACATCTCCTCCGAGGCAAACCGGCTGAACTCCCGCTTCACCTTGGTCCTGGTCTCGCTGCTGGCGTCTGTGTCCACCTCCACGATGCCGGACAGCCGTGCCCCGTTCTGATAAAACTTCTTCCCGTACCGCTGGGCCATCGTGTCCAGGGCGATGCTCTCCCGGGCCAGGTCCAGCAGCCCCCGGCCCCGGATCCCGTCATAGGTCTCAAAGTAGAGGAAGGACAGCTCATAGTTGGAGAAGGGCCGCTGCACCCCGTCCACGTTGTAGTCATACCAGTACGCCCCGCCATCCGGATCCCTCCGGACGGTGCAGCAGTCGCTGGGCAGGGCGATCCGCTCCACGATCTGTCCGTCCGGCCCCTTTCGGTTCCAGACTGCCCCGAAGCCATACCAGAAGGCGTTGGACATGGTCACCTTCCGCAGCATGAAGGGGGACATATAGGGGTTGGCCCGCACCCTCATCACCTGATTCAGGGCGGGGTCCTCCACCGGGACCCGCTCCTCCCCGTCCCTGCGGTACAGGCCGAAGGGGATCAGCCCGAAGGAGTTGGTCAGGATCCGGTGGGCCGCCGCCACCGGGGATAGCCGCTCTGCGCTGGGCACACTGTTCTCCACCTCGGTCCCGGTCAGAAAGGCCGTCCGGAACAGCTGCTGCACCTCCTCCCAGTTCAGCGTCCGCTCCTCTGCGGCCGCCTGAGGGCCGCCCAGGGATCGTGCAAAGATCATGCTCTGCCACCTCCCCGGGCCCGGGCCACCGCCACCGCATAGGCCACCAGGCACACACCAGCCACAGCCAGGGCCGCCGGCCGCCCCCATGCCTCCCAGGCCGCCCGGACAAAGCACCCGCCCCCCGCCAGCATCAGCAGGTCGTCCAGATACAGGGCCAGCCCATGGCCCAATCGTCTCAGCATCTTCATATCAAACTCCCCAATCCTCGGATAAAACGTGCTCATTGATGTTGCTCCCCGGGCTCCGCTTCAGCAGCACCCGGGCCAGCGCGTTCATGGCGGCGGCCACCGGGTCGATGCGCTCGGTGTCGTCCTTGTGCCGCTTGGACAGCTTCAGATCCCCATAGTTATTCTGGATCTCGATGGCATTTTGGAGGCACCACAGGGCCAGCGGGCTCTCCTCCAGCACAAGCCGGTCCTGGAGCAGCAGTTCCCGGAATGTTTTTACCGCCAGGTTCTGCCCGGCGCAGGTCTGGGCCACCTCCACGCAGAAGTCCTCCCGGTTCCGGTCCTCGTTCATCCGGATCTCCAGATCGGTGGCGTTGTGTCCGTCATAGTCCACCTCGTCCACCTTCCAGCTGTGGTCCCGCTCTCCCGCGCAGATCCAGTTGTACACATAGCTGTTGTCCGTCACGTCGCCGGGGGTCAGGGTGCAGTAGCCCCCCTGGGCCCAGGACTTGTAGGGCACCCGGTCTGTCTTTTCATGGCGGTCCGCCCCGTTCTCCGGCATAAAGCCGTGCATTTTCACTGCGATCCGTCCATCCGGCAGGTCGAACACCGCCGCCGAGCCGGACAGGTCGATCCGCTTGCCCAGGTCAAACCCGCAGTGGCACGCCTGCCCGTCGGTCAGGGCCGCAAACTCCTCCCGGGGGACCATGGCCTTTCTGGCCTTTTCCATGCAGTTCTCATCCAGATAGCGGTTGACGCTGCCCACCTGCCACAGGCACATCCGGCGTGTGAGGAACTTTCGGATCTTGTTGGGATCGTTGGACGCATAGGCTGTGGAGTGCTCATCTTGGATCTGCTTGAGCAGGATCCGGCTGTAAGCGCTTGGATACCGCAGGCAGGGATTTGGCTTGGACCATGCTGCCTCATCGTGGGGGTTGTCCCCCTCGTCCAGCTCCCGGATCATCACAAAATAACTCTCATCAGTGACAGTGGGATCCTCCAGCACCCGCTTGGCATACAGCTCCTCCTCATAGCAGGGCTTGCTCCCGGCGTCGTCCCCTGCGGTGGTGATCACATCCAGCAGAGACTGGGCCCGCTTGCCGAATGAGTTGGTACCCAGGTCATAGATCTCGGAGTTCTGGTGGGCGTGGTATTCGTCCACGATGAAATAGGTCGGGGCGCCGGAGTCCTTGTTTTTCGTGTCCTTGGACAGGGCCCGCATATAGCCGCCTCGAGTGCGGTGAACGATAGGATTTGAGCGGGGGACCAGCAGCCGCCGGGCGATGTTGGGCGAAGCCAGCGCGATCTTCTTGGCGTCGCCCAGCACACGCATAGCCTGTCCCCGGTCCACGGCCGCACACTCCACCTCCGGCTCCTGCTCAAATTTGGCCAGCTCCGGGCGGTAGGGCGGATAGATGGCATCGCCGCACATATGGTGCAGGCCCTGACAGGACTTCTCACTGGACTTGTAATTCCCCCGGGCTCGCTTGTTGTAGGTGTGGGTAAAGCGCCTTGCGCCGGTCTCCCTGTGGACCCAGCCATAGGTGCAGCCCAGGTCAAACACCTGCCATGGCTCCAGTATGATGGGCTTCCCCGCATCTACCCCACGGACCTGGATGCACTGGCCAAACCAGCGGATGATCCGGTCGGCCCGGGTGGTGTCAAATACATAGGGGAACTCGTCCGTCCCCTGCCGCTTCAGGTCGTCCAGGTGCCTCTGACAGGCCAGGATCTCGTACTTGCAGCACACATCCTTCAGCCGTCCCTGGGTGACCTGCTTGGAATAGATGCTCACTGGGTGGTGCAGGCCGCTCTGCCATCTAGTCGCCATATAGATCCCCGTCCGGATCGGCCCGGGCCTCGGCAGCAGCCTGGGCCCGCTTCTGGGCCAGGCGCACCCGGCCGGAGGGAGTAAGCCCCAGCTTCTCCGCGTACTGGAGGATATTCCGCTCCAGGGACTGCATCTTTCCGCTCACCGCGTCCAGCCTGGCCGCAGCCTCCTCCACGGCCTCCGGGTCGTCCCTGGCCGTCTTCAGCCCCTTGGCCGCCTGGGCCAGCAGGCGGCACTGCACCTCATACCGGGCCATCATCACGCAGTAGACCCCCAGGGCGTCGCTGTCCAAGTCGTCCAGGATCACCAGTCCGTCCATCCGCTCCAGCACCTTCCGCCAGTAGCGGCCGGCGGCGGCGTTTTTGGCCATGATGGCCGGCTTCTCCATCCGGCTCTCCCGGCCCCGGTCTGGGATCACCCCGTCCTCCGCCTGCTCCCGGAGCTGGCGCTCCTCATCGGTCAAATTTTTGTTCATGTTCTCCAGCGGTTTTGCCGGCGTCGGCATCTCGCCTCACCCCCATTGGCTTCACTCTCATCCATATCCCGTCCGTCTCCGCCGCTTCTCCCGGCATCGGGATTCCATCCTGTCCCAGCCGCGCCCCGTTTTCCCTGGCAGCAGGATCCCGTCCTGCCCCAGCCGCCTCTGGTTTCCTGATCGGGGACATTTTCTCGCACCCGAAGGGGCATACGGTCTTGCACTTCCCCCCGCAAAACTTTCTTAGGGTGGGGGGTGTGTGGAAAGCCGCAGGCTTTCCCCTGCGCGTGTGCCTCTGCGCCCGCCCGCGCTCCCAGGCGCAGACGTAGCTTCCCGGCCGGGATACGGGTCAATCTTGCTCTTTTTTCCGCCGTTCCGCGGCCTGTTCCCGGGCCGTTTTCTGGTCGTGATGCCGTTTGCACAGGCTCTGGTGGTTGGCCGGGTCAATGAACCTGGCCCAGCTGCCCCGGTGAGGCTCGATGTGGTCCACCACCGTGGCCCTGGTGCGGTGCCTGGGATCTCCTGGCGGATACTGGGCGGCGCAGGCGCGGCAGAACGGCTCCCGCAGCAGCTGCGTTGGGCGCAGGTCCTCCGTCCAGATGGGCAGGCTGTACCAGCCGTGGTATTCCGCCGAGGCCCGGCGCGGGGCCTTGGCAGGCTTGTGCTTAGGACAATAGCCCTCCCGGGTCAAGGCTGAGCAGCCTGGGTGCCGGCAGGGCCTGAGCGGCTTCATGGCCACGGGCTATCACCTCCGGGCAAAACAAAAAGCGCCCAAGCCACGACACCCGACTGATCGGGTCGTCATTGGCTCAGGCGCTGGTCTCTGTGGACTCTGGCTCAGGCGCATCGATATTCACAACGGTCTCCTGTCCGCAGCGCTTGCACTTCACGGGCAGGTTCCGGACGGCTGTGTCCGGCAGGAGCTTCAGCAGCTTCCCCTTCCGGCAGACTGGGCAGATCACCCATCCGTCCTTCATGCTTAGTTTACCACAACACACGTTCGATTGCAATATTTTTCGCCCCTTCCCATTGAAATTTCAAGAGAATATACTTACCCCCGAGACTGAAAAGAATAGAAAAGGCTATTCCTTTTTGCGTCTCCGTCTGTTGCGCCGCCGTTTCCGGGCCGGATCCTTGGGCAGGAGATACTTGATCCATGCAAACTCCCCATAGCCGTTGACCACAGGACCCTCCCGAGATAGGATGTCCGCCTCCGGCGGGGCGGACAGGGTCACACAGTCCGGTACCGTCTCGGTCTCCGGCTCCGGATGGGCCAGCCCCAGAGATGGCGTCCAGGTCCGCTCTCCCACCTGCGGGTGGCCCCACTCCCGGGGCTCCTTGGTGAGGTAGCTGGCCAGATCCTCGTATGTGTGATCCCGGTGAAAGGTCAGCCGCCGCAGTTCCAGGTTGTCCCCGTAGATCCACAGCCGCCGGATCTCCTCCAGGTCATCCCCTGTGGCGTTGAGCACCACATGGTGGTGGAGGCGCCCTCCCGGATTGCACCCCTCCGTCACATAGATGTAGCGAAGCAAATGTCCCCGCTCTTTCCTCGCCTTACGCAGCCGGCTCAAGAAGGACCGGATCCGCCGGACCGCCGCATCGCGGCCGTCCGGCAGGTGCTTGTCATCATAGGTGAGGGTGAGGAACAGGTCCCCGTCATCGAAGTTGGCCGCCAGGGTCCTTTCCAGCTTTTGGAACGAAGTCCTGGCGTTCAGCTTCTCCCGGGCCGCCGTGCTGGCCTGCCGCTTCTGGGCCCTCTGACGCGGGCTGTCTCCTGCCGCGGGCGCGGTATATACCACCGCGCACACCAGGCGTCCGCTTCGGATCTTTCTCAGGATCTTACCCATCCGCACCCTCCTCCAGCTGGTCCAGGGCCCGGCGGATGGTCCGCCACTGCTCAATGGACAGCTTCTCGGCTCCGGTGAGGACGCCCCGGAGCTTGTCCGCCGTGAGATCTCCGCCGCACCGGCCGGCCACCGCCTCCAGACAGCCCAGGCCGCCCGCCTGACGGTACTGCTGGAGCCGTTCCAGGGTCTCCTTCTTCTCCCGCCACGGGTTTGGCCGTGGCGGCTGAGGCTCCGGCTTGGGCCCCGGGACGCTGTGGGCCCGGAGGATGCCAGCGTCCCGCTGGATCTGCACCCCGCCCAAGCCGGGAAGCTCCTCCACCGCCCAGATGGTCCCGGAGCCCAGGACCAGCACCCCCTGGGCCAGCGACGCCACCACATAGTCCCGGTATGCTGTCAGATCCGCCTCCCCCCTGTCTCCCCGGGGCAGCTGGATCACCAGCACCTGATGTGTCAAATCACCCGTGCAAATCTCTGCTGGATCCATGATGACGCTCCTCCCTCCTCCATCTCTGCCGGGGCATCCCCGGTCTCCGTCTCTATGCGGGCCTCCAGGTCCCGCAGTTTGGCCAGCGCACCATACACCCGGGGCGGCAGGGCCGCCAGCTGGTCCCAGCTCACGCCGTGCAGCCCCCAGCTGCCGTCAGCGTCCTGATAGGTCAATCGCGCCATGTTCCAACTCCTCTCTCAGCGCCTCGGCGCTGTCAAAATATTGTGTACTGTACATCCCAGGCCGCCACCGCTCCAGCCGGATCAGGTAGGGCACGGACCAGGCCCGGGAGGCGGGGCAGGTGCTCACCCGCACCCGCAGCGCCCCCAGCGTCCGCTCGATCTCCATCTCACCGCAGCGGTGGTGGGCCCGGGCGATGGTGTCCAGATCCTTATCCGTCAGCAGATTATCCATCGGCGTCCATCTCCATCCTAGCCATAATCTCCGCCTTCCGCCGCATACACCAGGCAAACACTGGGAACCTAAAATCCTTTTGGGTGGAGCACTGCGACAAAAATCCGCAGGTCTCACAATGCCCGCCGACGATGGCCTGAGAGATCGCCAGTCCCTCGGCCTGCTTTTCGGGCGGATATGGCCGGTCAAACATGGTGACGTGCGTATATGATTTCCAGCTCACGTCAATCCTCCTATCCTGGCTCCGAGCCCCAGCAGCTCGTCCGCGCTCACCTCCAGGGCCTGGGCGATCAGGAACAGGGTGTCCACCCGGGGGTCATGCACCCCCCGCTCGATCTGGTACAGGTTTCCGGCGGACAGCCCCACCCAGGCTTCCAGATCGGCCATCCGGAGCCCGCGAGCCTCCCGCACCAACCGGATCCGGGGCCCGATCTTCCCCGGCTCCCATGGGATCAGCTCAGGCATCCAGATCCGCCCCTTTCCATTCCCACTTACTCCCCCCATAGCAGTCCTTACAGTAGCAATCCGCCAGACATTCTTCGCATGGTGTGTACTCATAGTCTGGGCACTTCTCCAACTCGTCATAGTGCAGACAATCCTCGCACTCCATTAGCTCCTGCACTCGGGTATTCAGCGCCTCCAGCTCTGCCGCCGCCTCCCGGAGGATCCGGCAGCCATGCACCCCGCAGTCATGCTCCAGCCCGCAGACCAGGCAGGCCAGAGAGCCGGCCTGCACCTTCAGCCGCCTCAGTGCGGCAATCAGATTTTCAATTTTCATTTTGGATCTCCCTCTCCTCGTCCTCCAGGTACAGCGGACACCGGATCACCGTGTAGGAGGGCATCCCGTGGGCTCGCACCTGTTTTTTCGGGCCTGCGACAAATCGTGTGGGATTTCTTTCTTGTGACATTCAATTATTTCACTTTCCTTTCGACATTTCGCGTGGTATTATGCACTCAAACAGAAGAAAGAAATTCGATTGCAAAAATGTAGAATTTATAAAGTCTTACGAATTATAATTCCATCCATTTTTTCAAAACTAATTACCCACACCCACGGGTTTGCTTCCCATCCGTAGAGTGGCAGGTCTGCCGACTTGATGGTTGTATTCCAAAGCCTCACGAAATCATTCCAGTCTGTAACCCCTTCGTCCATAGCAGAAAGTGCGCTTATTTCTCGCAACCTCTCCACGCTCACTTCCTTCACCCTCAGGAATAGCCGTGCGGCCTCCTTCGGCATATGGATGGATGGGCGCCATTTCGGCTCTGCTGCATATCCGGCAGCTTTTGCGCTGCCTCCGTCCGCCTTGTAGATATAATGGTCGCACCAGTCGCCATTCCACGTCTCACGCACCCACAGGATGTCGCCGGGCTGGTAGGGTGGAAAGAAATTGTACAGCACATCCATCCCAGCAACATGGCACACAATGTTTAAGCCCTCTTCGGGGTCGTGGAAACACATAGGCTTGTCCAATGGCTGCGGCTTTACCACCCGCCGGGTGACGGTCTTCCTTCCATCCAAGACGGCCCGAACCATCTGGGTATTAAACAGGATTGGCTTCATGGTTTTCTCCTTTCAGCGCCGTCTCTGCCTCCTCATGGGTTAGCGCCTGTGTTCCGTCAATCGGCTGTCCGCAGTAAGGGCATTGATACATAGGCACTTCGCAGGAATCGGCTTCCTGGAATCCGCCCATGAGGTCGTGCTTACAGTTGGGGCACAAGATAGAATCGTGGTTGTCGTCGCCCCATATAAGGGGCTTCCGAGGTTCATCCAGCATCACCAGCCGCCCGTCCCGGTCAGCCTCCTCCAGTTCCCGCAGGCGGTCCAGCGGGATGGGCGTGGTGATGTCAACCGCCGGGTCCAGGAGGTCGGCAGCCCGCTTGAGCACCACGCAGCCGTGGACGCCGCATTTGTGCTCATATCCGCAGCCCAGGCAGTTCAGCCCGCCAGTGTTGACGGCCATCTCCCGCATCCGACGGGCCAGTTCTCTCTGTTCATCCATGTGCTGAAGCTGCTCCAGTGTCAGCGGCTCACCAGCGGTTTCTGTGCGGATTGCCGAAAGAAGCGTGTCAACCGTTTCATCCGTCAAATCAAAAGAATGCTTTAGGATGTTGCCGTATTCCATCGGCTCATATCCCTGATACCGTTTTAGTACCAAAACTGCCTCTTCAATCGTCATGGTTGGCCTCCTCCCACTCAAAACCACACGTTTTGTCGGATACCCGTTTTTTCGCCGTCCAGCCGGGCACCGGCTCAAACCGCACCCGATGCTCTATCTCGTCATACTCGCACCAGGGGCATCCCATGGTCCCCAGGGCCCGGCGGCAGCTCCAGCATAAGGTCATCATAGCGCTCAAAACGGCAGTTCGCCGTCGTCGTCCAGGTCCTGGAGGTCCCCGGCCGGCGGGGGTGGGAGCGTCCCCTCGTCGGCGTTGCCCTCGCTGGGCGGGGCGGCCTTGGCCCCGGCAAAATAGATGCCGTCGGCGATCACCTCGGCACTGCGGCGCTTGCCGCCATCCTTGTCGGTCCAGTCCCGGATCTGGAGGCGGCCCTCCACCACGGCCAGCTGGCCCTTGCGGAAATACTGCTGGACAAATTTTGCCCGGGCCTCCCAGGCCACCACGGGGATCCAGTCGGTGTCCCGCTCGCCGCTGGCCTTGTCCTTGAAATCCCGGTCCACCGCCAGGGAGAAGGAGGCCACCGGCTTGCCTGCCTGGGTGTATCGCAACTCCGGGTCCCGGCCCAGCCGGCCCATGATCACGATTCGATTCAACATCATGCCACTTCCTTTTGCTTCTTTGTTCGCTTGGGCAGTTTGGGCGTCCCGTCCTCGTTACGCTGGCTCCCGGTCCGCAGCCACCGGAGCCAGGCGGCCAAAAAGTCCTTGTGTACCTCCCGCGGCTTGGGGCTGTCCGCCAGGGTGTCGTTGTGGTAGCCGTGGATCTGCCGGATCTTGTTGCCGTCCATCTCGATGGTGACATATGGGGTATGCGGGTCGTCCGCCCGCCGGAGAAACAGGATGGTGCAGACCCCGCTCATGTGCCGCGATGCGTAGCCGCCTACGCAGTGGTCCAGGACCTTGCCCTCCCGCCGGATGGCCCAGGCCGTGGCCGGGAATACGATCCGCAGGCCGTCCATCTCAAACTCATACTTCAGCCGCCGCTCCTTGAGGGATACTGCACGACGGGATCCCTCTGTCCTGGCCTGCGTGTCGGCCAGCTCTGCCACCGCCATGTCATGGGCGGTATACAGCTGCTCCGGCCAGAGCACCGCGCTGTGCTCCATGCACCGGCCCAGGGCATAGGCCGCGTCCAGGTAATCCCGATAGAGCTCAAAGAGCGTACAGTAATAGTCCTCATTTTGGGCAAAGACCCCATCAAAATACCTCAGCAGCCGGTCCGGGTCCAGCCGGTACCGCTTGGCCAGCCGCAGCACATCCATGGGGTCCATCTGGCCGCCCCACAGATTGCAGAAGTCGATGCAGAGGGGCAGGTCCCAGGTCTTGTCCCAGTGTCTGCGCACATAGTTCCGCACCTCCAGCACCTTCATGTGCGGATGGACCTCCATGATCCAGGTCAGCTCCCGCTTGTCCACCCCGAACGCCTTCCGGGGGTCGCTCTCCTCCCAGCACATGGCCCCGGCGTTTTTCTTCCGGTTCCATACCAGGGCTGAAATGGGCTGCCAATACTCCGCCTTGGACAGCATCTCGATCTGCCTGGGGTAGATGGAGTAGGCGGTGAGATAGGAGATCAGCTCGTGGAATCTTTTCGCATAGCCCCGGGCCCCGCCAGGCCGGTACTGCCACCGGTCAAAAAATCCGCAGTACCGAAAGAAGGGGTGGCTCTCCAGTGCCTCCCGGTTGAGGATGGAATAGGGGCTGTGATTGTACCAGGAGATGGAGCCGGTCTTAAACGGCTCCTGGACCAGCTTTTTCCGCCTCAGCTCGCCCCGCTCGTAGGTGATGCAGGGGTGCTTGTCATCCCACTGGTGGTCCACCTGCATCACCTCGCCCTGGACAAACCGGTAGCCGCTGGAGCACCAGGCGACTGGGCCCGCGGTCAGCGCCGCCTCATCGGCGTAGTCCTTGTACAGCACCAGGGCGTCGGCATAGAGGGCGTCTCCTTTGGCGTGGATCAGCACCGTCAGCTCTGTCTGCCGCAGGGATTTCCGGCCCTTGGCCCTGGACAGGTCGATGGCCGTCACCTCCCGGCCGCACCAGGGGCAGGTCAGCCGGTCCTTATGCCCTAGGTCCATCAGGGTCCAGTGCTCCTGATCCTGGGTCCGTGTGAGGTAGGGACGAACCTCCTTGTGTCCGCAGCAGGAGGCCCACAGATGGATCTCGCCCAGCCCCATCAGGTCATCCGCCCGATTGTAAAACAAATAGTGCGCGAACAGATCGTTCATGGTCGTCAGATCCTGCGCTGTCACCGTGGGCCAGCTGTCCAGGATCTCGCGCTCCCGTTCGGTATAGCTCATCCTGCCCGCCCCCTCAGAAAAAGTCAGACAGATCCAGCAGGATCCCGTCCCGGTCTGGGGCCAGTTCCGCCGGGGTAAGACAGATGGTAACCACAGATTGGACCACCGCCCCGTCAAAGTAGAAGGATGCCGCCCTGCGGTAAGCCTCCAGATCGGAGATAGAGCCGCCCACCCCCTTGGCCACGGCGGTCATACACGCCGCAAACGAGCCGCCCTGGACCACCGCCTGGGCAAATTCCTCGTCCTGGCGGCAAAACTCCAGCAGGACGTCCCGGACGGCGGAGCGCATGGCCTGCTCCTTTTGTCCCTTGACCTGGCTGTACTCAGCCTTAATCTTGGCCGCCGCCTGCTCATACCAGCTGCTCATTCCGCGCACCGCCTCACCGCCTCGGCCAGGGCCGCCAGGGCCTTGCTCAGCCGGCCGGCGGCGTCCTCATCCCGGCTCCGCACCTTGAGGAGGATCCCGTGCATCCGGTTGACCGTCTCCTTGGTCTGGTCGAACAGCACCTCGAACTGGGCCAGATCCTTGTCCGCCCCCAGGGCGGCCTTTTTCTCCTCACGGGCCTGCTCCTCCAGCTGGAGCCGGGCCTGCTCCAGGGCCTCCTCGGCGATCTTCTGTTTGTCCTCGGCCCGCTTTTTGGCCTCCCGGGCCTGGTCCAGCTTTCCCTGCATTTCGGCCACGGCCTCCGCTCGAGCCTTCTCAATGGCCTCCGGGTCCACCACGGTCTCCACGGCCACCTCCACCGGCTTCTCCTTCAGCTCTGCCAGCTGGGCCTCCAGCCGGGCCACGGCCTGGGAGGCCTGCTCCCGGTCCTCCTGGGCCCCGGACAGGCGGGCGTTGAGCAGGGCCATATCCTCGGCCATCTTGGCCCGGGCCTGCTCCGCCGCTGACGCTTCGGCCTGGGCGGTCTCAGCGGCCTTGCGGGCCTCGTCCCGGTCCTTGATGGCCTGCTCCAGCTGGCGGGCAGACATATCCACCACGTTGTGAGTCTCAATAAACTGGTTGCGCTCATCTGCCGGCAGCGCCAGCAGAGCCAGCGCCTTAGTCGCCCCCAAATCCGACAGCGCTGTCGGATTTGACCACTCACGGGAGAGGCGCATAAACCTCTGGGCCGCACGCTCGGAGAGCTCCACCCGCTCATTGAGCCAGGGCAGCCATTCCCCGTGGGGGAGGGCCTGCTTGGCCTCGGTCAGGCAGCGGCCGATGGTGAGGATGGCCTCCCCGCCCCGGCGCTTGGCGTCCAGGATCTCCCGGGTGATGACCTCGATGTCGCGCCCCTCCTTGGGGACCAGCACTCCAGACAGATCAAGCATGGCTGGCCACCTCCTCGCGCCCCAGCAGCTCTGCCACCCAAGTCCGGTAATCCCGGCTCGCCGAACTGAATGGGGACAGCGCCCCAACCGGCTCGCGGGACCAGCTGGATTCCACCACCTTGTCCGTGCGGCGGATCACCGTGCGGAAGATGGGGACCGGGCTCTCCTCCCGGAGGGTCTGGACCGCGTCCTCGCCAATGCTGGACCGCCGCCACTGGGTCACCAGCACCCCGGCCACCCGGATCTGGGGACAGGCCTGGCGGATGTTGTCGATCTGCCGGACCAGCCCAGCCATCCCCGTGGTGGAATAGGCGTCGATCCCGGCGGGGATGATGATGCTGTCACAGGCGGCAATGGCGGACAGACAGCTCACCGAGTAGTAGGGCGGGCAGTCGATCACCACCGTGTCGTAATACGCATCCTCCGCGACCACGGCCAGCAGATCCCGCAGGCGGTCAAAGTCCGGGGCCTGCCGCCCCAGCAGGCAGGACAGCTCATAGTCCGCCAGATCCTCCCCGGCGGGGATGATGTCCAGCCCCTCATAGTCCGTGCGCCAAATGATGTCTGGGTAGTACTCGAGGGGATACTCCAGCGCTGCGGCCAGTCCGGCCCCGCTGGGATCCTGGCCGGAGGCCAGCATCATGCTGGTGGCGTTGCCCTGGCTGTCGGCGTCGATAAACAGGACGCGCTGCTTACAGCTGGTGGCCAGGATGAAGGCCAGTTCCACGGCGGTGGTGGTCTTGCCCACCCCGCCCTTGCGGTTGACGATTGCAAATGTTCTCATGGTAATTCCTCCGTTTTTTGTTCAAATGGGACCGGTACGTCCGGCAAGTCAAAAAAGTCCATCTGAGCCTTGGGCGGCCGCTTGCAGGTCTGCCGCTTCGCCGCCGGTGCGGGCTCTTCCAGCGCGCTCTCCCGGAAGCGCTGGTACTGGCCGTCAAAGACCAGATAGATCCTCCCCCGGGTGCCCTCCTTGTTTTTGGCTACCTTCAGGACCCGGCGGCTCTTGTCCGGCCTGCCGGGCTCTTCCAGGTAGAGCAGCAGGATGGCGTCCGCGTCCTGCTCAATCTGCCCGGACTCTCTCAGGTCGGACATGGTGGGCTCCACCAGCTTGTCCTCCCCGGCCTTGTCCGCCCGGGAGAGCTGGGACAGGGCCACCACCAGCATCCCATGTCCGTGGGCCAGCTGCTGAAGGCCCCGGCTGATGCCGGACACCTGCTCCGTGCGGTTGGGTTTCCGGGTCTCCGGCTCCACCAGCTGGAGATAGTCGATGTACACGATCTCGTACCGCCGGGCCAGGGCGTCCGCCTGGATGTCCTGGACGCTCATGCCGCTGGCCTCGATCAGCTCCAGCTGGTGGGTCCGGATCCGGTCGGAGCAGGCGGCAAAGCGGCCCCACTCCTCCTTCGAGATCTCGTTGCGCTTGATGGTGGGCATCTCGATCCCCGCCAGGTTGGCGATCAGGCGGTCGGCCAGCTTGTACTGGTTGGTCTCCAGGCTGTAAAACCCCACCCGGTGCGTCCTGGCCTGGTGGTAGGCCATGGACACCGCCAGGGCGGTCTTGCCCGCGGAGGGATAGCCCCCCAGCACCACCATGTCCCCCATCTCGGTGTATGTACCCGCGTCCAGCTTGGGCAGGCCCCAGGTCATGTAAGCCACCGGCTCGCCGCTGTGCCGGTCGGCAAAGGCCAGGAGCATCTGGGACATATCCATCCGCCGGATGCCCCGGCGGTCCACCAGCAGCTCGTTGAGTTGGGCAATGTAGCCTCGGGCCTTGTCCATATCTTGGGTCACCTGGAGCAGGCCGCCCAGCTCGGCCACTTTGGACATCCGCGCCTGCGCCCGCATAATGGAGGCATACTCCCAGATGTTGGACGCCGTGGGGGTGAGCTCCATGAGCTCCATCAGGTACTGGGTCCACCCGTCATCCTCCCGGCCCCCCAGCTTGCTCCGGACGGTCACCGCATCGGTGGGCTTGCCCTCGGCAAACAGCGCTCGGATGGCCTGGAACACCATGCGGCACTTGGGGGCAAGGAAGTCCTCCGGGCGGATCCGCTCCAGAGCCTGCCCCACCAGCCTGTCATCAATGAGCAGGGATCCCAGCACCGCCACCTGGGCGGAGAGCTTGTCCTCCTCCCGCGCTACCATGTGGGCACCTCCTCCCGGGCCACCAAGGTGGGCTGGGAGGGCTCCGTCCGCCGGCCGCCGCCCTGCCGCAGGGGGAACACAGACTTCCAGCTGTTGTTCACCGACTGGCGGATCAGCAGCAGCTTGTCCTCCCGGCGGCCCTCGCTGAGCCGGTCCAGCTCCCGCAGCAGGGACACGATCGCCCGCTTGGAGTTGATTGCCTTCTTGGCTACCCGGATCTCAATGAGGTCAGCCAGCGCCCGGTGCAGCTCCCCGTCCTCCCCGACGTAGGCCTGGAGCACTGGCTTGGCGTCCTCCGCCAGATCGTATTTGCTCGGCCGCTTGCCCCCTCGGGGGGCTTTAGGGGGTTCTTTCTGTTTGTTATCTGGTTTGTTAATTGGTAATGGTGCCACCGTTTGGGGAAATGATTGACACGGTTCGGGGGATTGCATTTCACCGTTTCGTGAAATGCAATCATCCGTTTTGGGGCTACTGTTATCAGAGAAAAATCTCATTGCTAAATCGGATAGGGTATACCACATTGTCCTGTCCCGCCGATCCTCGTTAAAGCACCCGGTCAGTAGTAGCCCATTCTTTTTACACGTGGTGGCAATTCGTTCAATTTGACGCTTGCTCCAATAAGGATGTACCTCGCAGAATGCAGAAATGGAGTTATAAGTCCAATATCTTCCCTCATAAAAATTTTTCTTGTGCGCTTCGTTATACTCTACCCAATGGAAAATATTATGGAGAAAGATAGCCACATCAACTCCATACGCCTCTGCCAAGCTTGGATTAAAATAGTGGTCAGGTCGTCCCATTGTTCGGCCCTTCTTTCAGTACATACTCCATCCCGGCGAAACAACCATTCTCATCAATCATTTGGTGCCTCTCCAAGTATCCGTTTTTCTCCAGTTCTTTGACCGTATTCCACACTATATGTTTGCTCATTCCAGAAGCTTCTACAAAATATCGGATTGAACCATTCCAATAAGAAGGGAGCGAGAGCATCAGCGCATAAAGTCCTTTTGCTCTAAGAGAAAGATTTGTGTCAGACAATACACTTTTTGGCACATTAACATATTGATTCATTTATGATCGCCCCCTCACTCTTTCTCTTCACCCAAAGCAATCCAAAAGTATCCTTTAGTCAAGCTGGCCCTGACAAAGAGCAGGCCAAAATCTTCAAGATTTTTGACAATCTCTTTAGCTTTCGTTTCAGAGAATAATTTGGAATTGCCGCGGAATAGAAATTTCTCAGTGACCCGCACCCAAAAGATCCCCCCATCTTCCATACAGCCAGATACTCCACCCCAACACCTCCTGGACTCATCAGTCTGCTCCGTAAGCATGATCTCACGGGCTAAGGTATTAAAGACAATGGCTTCCTCAATTCCGTACTTTTCTGCAAATCGAATATCAAAGCAGCCATACGGATACATAGATGGGCCAATTATGTAATCTCTAATCATGATTATTCTTCTTTCTATTTTTGTACTCTTCATCCACTGCTTCTTTGAGCTTCTGGTTCAGGTCATCCAATAAGTCTGCAACAATATAGACTGCATCAGACAAGTCTTGCAAATGTCCGACCATTGAGAGTTCTTTGGATCTCTCGATGGCTGCAACTTCATCAGAAAAGTCACTTTGAATGATCCCAAGTGCCGTCAAAGCGCACTTCTGCTGAAATTGGATAGTTTCTGCCTCTAAAAGAAATCCGAACTTTGACATAGATACCCCTCCTTTTGTTAGCATTATGCTAACATTAGTGAGTATACAATGTCAATAGTTTTGTGCTAGAATGTGCTAACAAATTTTAGTGGGGTGTCATTATGGCTGTATCCAAGATCCAAACTGGACTGCGTATTGATGAAGAAACCTATGCCAAATTGCGCACACTTGCAATCCAAGAGGGTCGTTCTCTGAACAATCTAGTGGAGCATATCATTCGGATGTATCTTGCAGACTATGAAGCAACGCATGGAACTCTTCCTCCGTTCCAAGAGTAAGCGCGGACAGGCCCACATCCACCAGCATTAGAATCACTGCATTGAGAGAAATCCCAGTGCGATTAGCAATCTCGGATAAGCGCTCATACTGTCCTACTGGGATTCTGAGTCCTGTCTGTATCTTCGCACTCACAAAAATTCCCCCTTGTCAAACACACGTTCCCATGGTATAATACATTTGTTCTCATGGTAGACCCCCTGTCTACCGCCCCGGGAGCCGAAAGGCCCCGGGGATTTTTTATGCCCACGGCTCGGCCTCCCGGACGGCGATCCGTCCGTCCTCCCGGACCACTGCCAGGGCCTGGGCCCCGCCG
>ERZ773144.1207-NODE-1207-length-23792-cov-6.131019_pt1 | contig 23792 bp, 20 predicted proteins | sample MGYA00580849_ERZ773144 | MGnify/ENA primary metagenome ERZ773144 (study PRJEB29015, sample SAMEA2737861) | human gut metagenome | biome: human gut; feature: human-associated habitat; material: faeces | place: China | collected 2012 ...
AGGTGTGGTTTTATGAAAAAAATGGATAGTGTATTCTTCCTATAATAGGAAGGTGCTCTAAGAACCCTTTCTATTTATAGGATTTGAAAATAAAAATTCAAATATTAATAATAGTAAAGGAGAAAAAAATGAATAATTATAGAGTTATATCTGTAGGAAAAAATATATACAAAATTTCAAATGGAACTGAAGAAATCAATTCTGTCATAACTGGAAAAATGATATTGGAAAAATTATTTCCAGTAGTTGGAGATTATGTTGCTGTCAGTGAAGAAAAGCAAATAATTGATATACTTCCCAGAAAAACGAAACTATCCAGAAAAGCTGCTGGAAAAGATATGAGAGAGCAGGTTATAGTCAGCAATGTTGACTATATTTTTATAGTTACTTCTTTAAATGATGATTTCAATATAAAAAGACTGGAAAGATACCTCACTTTGGTATATGATTCTGGTGCTGCTCCAGCTTTTATTTTAACTAAAGCTGACTTGGAAAATAATACTTCTGAAAAAATATCTGAATTGGAATCTATTGCTTTTGGTGTTCCTATTCATATCGTTTCATCTTATGAAGATAAAGGTATTGAGGAACTAAAAGATTATTTAAAAAATGGTTCTACTATTGCTTTAATAGGTTCTTCAGGAGTAGGAAAATCAACTCTCATCAATAAACTTATTGGAGAGGATATTATCAAAACTTTTAATATCAGAGAATCTGATTCTAAAGGAAGACATACTACTACAAGCAGGGAAATATTTAAAGTTGGAAATGGTTTCATAATTGATACTCCTGGTATGAAAGAACTTCAAATATGGAATGGAGATACTGACACTGTATTTAAGGACATTGAAGAGTTTGCTCTGCAGTGCAAATTTGCTGACTGTACTCATATTTCTGAACCTCATTGTGCTGTCATCAAGGCTGTTGAAACAGGAGAACTTTCACAAGAAAGATTAGAGAATTATTTCAAACTGAAAAAAGAAATAGCAAATACTCAAAACAGACTTTTACATGGACATAAATTTATGGAAAAAGAAAAAGTAAAAAATATGATGGGATCTTTGAGTGCAAGAAAAAAACTTAATAAAAAATAGGTTCTGCACAAAATTTAATAATTAACTTTATCTTTTTGACAGAGTAGGTATCCTATGTTAGAATACAAATACCCCTATCAGTATAAAGGATGGTGTCAAATGAAAAAATGTATGGATTCTAAAACTCTCCACGTGAGAATAAAAAAAATTATTGGACAATTAAATGCCATAGATAAAATGATTGATGAGGATATTCCATGTGAAGATGTCCTTATTCAAGTTAATGCTACTAAAAGTGCTCTGCATAAAGTTGGACAAGTTATACTTGAAGGTCATCTGAATCATTGTGTTCGTGAAGGTATAGAGCATGGGGATTCTGAAAAAACTATTGAAAAATTTACTAAGGCTATTGAACAATTTTCAAGAATGTAGCTACTAAAAAATTAAAAAGAAAAAGAGGATTCCTCTAAGGAGAAAAGTATTAAATCTAATCTCCTTGAAGATATCCTCTTTTTTAATTCAGACAGATTTCTTGCTGTCTTATTTCATCTTAATAGTTTTCAGCTTTTCTTTCAAAGTGAGCTTTAGCAAATCCACAAGTTGGACAGCTTTCAGGAGCTTCAGCACCATAATGTACATGTCCGCACTGTCTGCACATCCATTTAGTTTCTCCCTCATTTTTGAATACAAGGTTTTTCTCAACATTAGCAAGAAGTTTTAAATATCTTTCTTCATGCTCTTTTTCTACTCTAGCTACATTTTCAAATTTAACAGCTAACTCTTCAAACCCTTCTTCTCTTGCTTCTTTAGCCATACGAGCATACATATCTGTCCACTCACCATTTTCTCCCTCAGTAGCAGTTTTTAAGTTTTCAGCTGTATTTCCAAGTCCGTGGAATTCTTCATACCACATTTTAGCATGTTGACTCTCTTGCTCAGAAGTTTCCATAAATATAGCCGCTATTTGCTCGAATCCTTCTCTTTGTGCTACTTGTGAAAAATATTTATATTTGTTTCTAGCTTGTGATTCTCCAGAAAAAGCTTCCATAAGATTTTTCTCAGTTTTAGTTCCTGCATATTTGCTTCCAGAAGCTTTCTCCTCTTCTACTAAAACAAATTTGTCTGCCCCTTGTTTACATACTGGGCACTTTTCAGGTGCAGTTTCCCCTTCATGAATATATCCACATACTGTACATCTAAATTTTTTCATATTATCCTCTCCTTTTCCTAATTCTTTGCTTCTATCATAATATTGAGTATGCAGCATTTTTTCTGCCAGCTCACTCAATGGGTAATCATAAAACTCTTTGTATAACGCTATTATTTCACTATTTTCATGACTGCTTCTTATCGGTGTAAGTGTATCTTTTTTATATAGGTTATCTATTCTTTTCTGATTTATCTCATCTCTTTCTGCATCGAGATCTTTAGGCTGACCTCCTCCACCAATACATCCACCTGGACAAGTCATCACTTCTATAAAATGATACGATTTCTCACCATTTTTAACTTTCTCTATAACCTTATCCGCATTCTCTGTACCATATATTACTGCTACATTTACAGTTAAGTCTCCAACCTTTATTCCAGCTTCTTTTATTCCTTCCATTCCACGAACTTCTTTTAATTCGAATAAGTCAGCAGGTGCTTTTTCATGAGTAACATACTCATAAGCTGTACGAAGTGCTGCTTCCATTACTCCACCTGTATTTCCAAATATTATTCCTGCTCCTGTAGATTCTCCCATAACTTTATCAAATGATGATTCCTCTAAAGCTTGAAAGTCTATTCCTGCTTCTTTAGCCCAAAGAGCCAGCTCTCTTGTAGTGATTACATAATCCATATCACGCATATCTTCTATTCCAAGTTTTTTACCTGCATCTTTCATTTCATCTCTGCGAATTTCAAACTTTTTCGCTGTACATGGTGTCACAGCTACATTTACTATTTTTTCAGAATCAATATTCATCTTTTTAGCAAAATAAGTTTTTATAGTTGGACCCTGCATTCCAATAGGGCTCTTTGCAGTAGACAGATTAGGCAGTATTTCTGGATGATAGATCTCTGCATATTTTATCCATGCTGGACAACAGCTTGTAAACTGTGGCAAAGGTTTGCTTCCAGTAGTTATTCTTTGAATAAGTTCGCTTGCTTCCTCCACTATAGTAAGATCAGCTGCAAAGTTAGTATCAAGAATATAGTTTCCTCCCAATGCTCTCAAAAGAGATACCATCTTTCCTTCTACTAAGCTTCCTTTCTCCATTCCAAATTCTTCACCCAAGGCTACTCTTACTGAAGGAGAAGTTGAAAAAATAACTATCTTATCTTTGTTTTTTACTTCTTCAGCAATTTGCTGATATTCATATTTTTCAGTAATGCTATTTACAGGACATACATTAGCACATTGACCACAGTTAATACAAACAGCTTTATCATTTGTATCTCTCAAACTATAAGTTCCATGTACTCCTATATAATCCTTACATATTTCCTTACACATACCACATTTAATACATTTTTCTTCAAAACGCATAATTGATGGATTATCAAGTTCAATAGGAACTCTAATATCCATTGACAAATGTTTGCTCATGACATTTCCTCCTAGAAATATTTTTTCCTTATATTTTTTTCTTACATTCCTTACATATTCCTACAAACTCTAAATTATGACTTTCTATTAAAAATCCATCCTCTTCTTCATGGTCTATTATTTCATGATAGGGATAAGTACTGTCAATTATTTTTCCACATATTTTGCACCTCAAATGGTAGTGTTTTTCTGTATGAGGATCGTATCTGTCTTCTCCATCTGGAGAACTTATTTTAGTGATTATTCCTTCTTTTTCAGCCTCATTCAATACTCTAAAAACTGTAGCTCTGCTTACTTTATATCCATTTTTTTCTAATTCTTCCATCAATACTGCTGCTGTAGGATGGTTGTCTAATTTCTGTATTACTTCAAATATAGCTTTTTTTTGCGGTGTATTCCTTTTCATCCTAACACCTCCTTATTGATACTTAGTCTCAATAAGATAATAATATATTTTTTATAAAAAATCAAGCTTTTTTTCGTCTTTATACAAGAGTATGGATCATATTTTTATTCCAGCCAAAGAAAATACTGGAAAAGAATCAATTTATTTTAAATAATTTTTTTATTTTTTTCTTGACTTCATATACCCCTATAGGTATAATTATACCCATAGGGGTATAATGCTTTTACATCCAATTTTTAATTATTAAAGGAGGAGTTTATGTATTTTACTATTTTCATGATCATAGCTGGTTTTTGTCTTCTGCTTGCTGGACTTCATTTTTTCATCAAAGAAAAGCACGATAAAGACAGTAGAAAAGTTTATGGAAGTATGCTTTTAATAGGAATAGTTGTAATTATAACTAATTTTTTAAAATTTAATTTATAAAACATCGAAGGGGGAAAATACTTTGGAAAAAGCAGAAAAATTTTTAAGTAGTATTCCTATGACAATCATAGGAGGAATATTTTTAGGAATAAGTCTTGTTTGTATGCTTATTGGGATAGAACTTCCTGTAAATCCAGCATGGATACCAATAATAATATCTGGAATTCCAATCCTATATGGAGCAGCAACAGATCTTTTTTGTAAAAAAACTATATCGTCTGAATTATTGGTTTCTATTGCAATAATAGCTTCTATCACAATAGGTGAAATATTTGCTGCTGGAGAAATAGCATTTATTATGGCTATAGGTGAAATATTGGAAGATATTACTGTAAACAGGGCAAAAAAAGGTATCAGCCAGCTTATTAAATTATCTCCTCAGCAAGGACGTAAAGTAATAAAAGAAAATAAAAAAATAATAGAAAACATTGTTCCAATTGAAGAAATATGTAAAGATGATATTCTAAGAGTACTTCCTGGAGAAACGATTCCAGTAGATGGAAAAATTATTTTTGGAAACTCATCTGTTGATCAATCTATAATGACAGGTGAGTCATTACCTATTGATAAAGCCATTGATGATGAAGTATTCTGTGGTACTTTAAACTGTGATGGCTCTATTGATATTATAGCTACTAAGGTGGGAGAAGATTCTTCACTTCAAAAACTTATAAGAATGGTAAAAGAGGCTGAAGAAAACAAGGCTCCCATGCAGCGAATAGTTGATAAGTGGGCTGGTGGGCTGGTTCCTGCTGCTTTAATAATAGCTGTCATTGCTTATTTCCTTACATCTGATATCATTAGGGCTGTTACTGTTTTAGTTGTATTCTGTCCTTGTGCTCTGGCTCTTGCCACTCCTACTTCTATTATGGCAGCTGTTGGACAGGCTTCTAAACATGGAGTTTTAATAAAATCTGGAGAAGCTTTAGAAAAAATGGGAAAAGTTAACTGTGTTGCCTTTGATAAAACAGGAACTTTAACTTTTGGTAAACTAAAAGTCAGTAATATTATCACTATCTCATCAGTAACTGAAAAAGAATTGTTGAAATTGGTATGCTCTTCTGAAAAAAGATCTGAACATCTCTTAGGAAAAGCTATTGTAGAATATGGAAAGAAAGAAAATATTGAATTTTTAGAGGTTGAAGATTTTAAAATGATATCTGGAAAAGGAATTATAACAAAGATTGAAAATGATGAAATATATTGTGGAAACAGTAAATTTCTTCAAGAACAAGGAATATTCTTAGATGAAAGTATCGAAAAAAATTTAGAAAATCTTCGTAAAGAAGGAAAAATCTCTATCTTAATAGGAAAAAATAAAAAATATATAGGGATAATAGCTTTATCAGATACTATTCGTCCAACTGCTAAAGAAATGGTAAAAAAATTAAAAAATATGGGAACAAAAGTGGTTCTGCTCACAGGAGATCATAAACAAGCAGCAGATTACTTTGCCAAAGAAATAGGAGTTGAAAATGTTTATTCAGAACTGCTTCCAGCAGAGAAAGTTACATATATAAAAAAATTGGAAAAAGATGGAAATAAAATCTGTATGATAGGAGATGGAGTAAATGATGCTCCTGCTTTAAAAACTGCTGATGTAGGAATAGCCATGGCAAGTATGGGTACTGATATTGCAATTGAAGCTTCTGATATTGCTCTTATGGGAGATAATATAGAAAAAATTCCCTATTTGAAAAAATTATCTGCAGCCACTATAAAAACTATAAAGTTCAATATAACAGCTTCTATGATCATAAACCTTGCTGCGATTATTTTGTCAGTTCTTGGTTTACTAAACCCTATAACAGGAGCTCTTGTTCATAATGTTGGTTCTGTACTTGTAGTTTTGAATGCTGCTTTACTTTATGATCGAAATTTTGTATAAAATATAAAAATATTAACTGGTTGATTTAAAAGTAAAATTTAATTTTAAAAATTTAAAAATGGAGCTGTATTTTTGACTCTCTTTTGTCGAAAAATTATTAAAATTATGTATATACTTAAAAATCAACTTTTTTTATAATCTATGTCTGTTAATTGCTTGTAAAAAATATTGATTTTTTTTGTATTTTAATATATTATCCTCTTGTATAGTAAATAAATTTCAATAAGAGGTGAAAAATGAATGTAAGAAAACAAATAAACAAAGAAGTCATCATTACCATTATTCTTTATTTAATATATTTTTTATGGTGGTATTTCTGGGGATATATTGATGAAAATATTTCTCCTTCAGAATACAAATTTATTTTTGGATTGCCAAGATGGTTTTTTTATTCATGTGTTGTTGGACTTTTTTTAATTAATATACTTGTCTTTCTAGCAATAAAATTCTTCTTTAAAGATATTAACTTAGAAGAGGAGGAAAAGTGATGATAATAATTCCTATTATAGTATATATCTTAATTATTCTTTTTATTGCATGGAAAATGGGAAAATACAAAAATGAAAATGGAAAATTTATTGAAGAATATTTTATTGGAAGCAGGAGCATGGGAGGACTTGTCCTTGCCATGACTCTGATTAGTTCTTATGTTGGAGCCAGTTCTTTTATAGGAGGACCTGGAATAGCATATAAACTTGGTCTCAGCTGGGTATTTCTTGCTTGTATTCAAGTTCCTACTGCTTTTCTCACTCTTGGAGTATTGGGAAAAAAGCTTGCCATTATATCAAGAAAAATAAATGGTGTCACTATAACAGATTTTTTAAGAGCAAGATATGAGAGTAACCTTGTTATTATTCTCTCATCTCTTATGATGCTCATATTTTTCATCGGAACTATTGTAGCTCAATTTGTAGGAGGAGCCAGATTATTTGAAAGTGTAACAGGGTATTCCTATACTCTTGGACTTATAATATTTTCTGCTGTAGTAATTATCTATACAACTTTTGGAGGATTTCGTGCTGTAACTATAACAGATGCCATACAGGGAATAGTCATGCTTCTTGCCACTGGGCTTTTATTTGTGATAATCCTGAATAAAGGCGGCAGCATGGAAAATATCATGAAGAAAGTTCTTGAAACTAATCCTTCTCTCCTGACTCCTGATGGCGGAGGTGCTGTATCAAAACCTTTTATATTATCTTTCTGGATGCTGGTAGGAATAGGAGTATTAGGACTTCCTGTCACTGAAGTTCGATGTATGGGATTTAAAGACAGTAAAGCTATGCATAGAGCTATGATAATTGGAACTTCATTTGTAGGTCTGCTTATGCTTGGAATGCATCTGGTTGGAGTGATGGGAATAGCTGTAGAGCCCGGAGTTGAAGTTGGAGATAAAATAATCCCTATTCTTGCAATAAAAAATATGTATCCAATACTTGCTGGTATATTTATTGCTGGCCCTTTAGCAGCTATAATGTCATCTGTAGATTCTCTTTTGATAATGTCATCAGCTGCTATTGTCAAAGATTTATATATAAACTACATAGAAAAAAATCCCAGTGAAGCAAGAATTAAAAAGCTTTCTCTGGCAACTTCCCTCACACTGGGAATAATTGTTTTTGTTTTAGCTTTAAATCCTCCTCAGCTTCTGGTGTGGATAAATCTTTTTGCTCTAGCTGGACAGGAAGCTGCTTTTTTCTGTCCTATACTCTTTGGATTATACTGGAAAAAAGCTAATGCTACTGGAGCAGCTGTTTCTATGATATTCAGTGTAGTATCTTATCTCTACATGGTAGTTATGGATATAAAATTCATTGGTATGCATCAGATTGTTCCTGTAATAATTTTTTCTGTAATACTTTTTGTTGGAGGTTCTTTCCTTGGAAAGCCTAATTCACAAAAGGTTGACAACTTATTTTTTGGTAAGTAAGTATCATTTTTTTGTAATTTTTAAAAATTTTCCTTGCATTTTTTTCAATTTAGGTTTATACTCTGGTCAACAAATAAATCAAGGGGAGGTTAGAATATGTTTTTATTTAACATAATAATATTTGTCATATGTATAATAGTGCTCATACTCGATTCTAATAAAATTTCATATGCCAATAATTATGTTAAGGTCAATTTAAACATTATTCGACTTTTCAAAGGTTCAAAAATATATAGCTTGAATTAAATTTGGATGGTACAGCCATATATTAAGTTCCTATTGATAAATATTCTGCATTCTTTCATAGTACTCTCTATGAGTCTATCTATATAGGAATGAAATATAAAATGTCGTTTTAGTTATTAAAGCAGCCTAACTGGCTGCTTTTTTTTATACAAAATATTAAAAAATAACTTTAGGGGGAATAAAAATGAAAAACTTTAAAACTAACTATTCAACACTACTCTGTTCATCACTATTACTAAATGCTGGAAGAAATATTTCTAATTCTATCTTTAATAATTTTGATGATAAACACAGGGAGTGGTATAAATGGAAAATAAAAATAAAGTAATAAAAAGAATCGGAGTGGCAGCTGTTGCAGCAGCAGTTATATTTTTTACAGGAATGAATGTTATTGCTACTGATAAAAAAACTGAAACTAAGAAAGCTGAAATAGTTAAACCATATAAAGAAAACATCGTAATAGCTTCAAAAGCTGATGCTAAAACACTTGATCCTCAAAGAACTATTGACACAACATCTAACAAAACTATCCGTTTGATATTCAATGGATTGTTATCACTAGATAAAGATCTGAATGTTCAGCCTTGTTTAGCTGAAAGCTGGGAAGCAGTAGATGATACAAACACTGTATTCCATTTGAAAAAAGGGGTAAAATTTCACAATGGAGATACAATGACTGCTGAAGATGTAAAATTTTCTATAGACAGAGCAAGAGTTTCTAATCAAACTGCTTATTTATATAAACCAATAACTGAAGTTACTGTTATTGATGAAAATACTGTAAAAATAACTACTGAAAAACCTTTTGGTCCTTTATTGACAAACTTGGCTCAAACACAAGGTTGTATAGTGAGCAAAAGAGCTGTGCAGGAAGTTGGAGAGGAAAATTTCTTCCAGCACCCAGTAGGAACTGGACAATATAAATTTAAAGAATGGATACCTGGAGACAGAATAATCGTTGAAGCTTTTGACGAAGCTTTCCAAGGTGCTCCAAAAGTTAGACAGATTACTATGAGAACTATAACTGAAGTAAGCAACAGAATGATAGCTTTAGAAACTGGAGAAGCTGATATCGCTTTCGATATTGGAATAATGGATAAGGAAGCTGTTAAAAATAATAAAAATATGGAATTTTTAGAAGTTGCTTCTCCATCTTCATTGTACTTAGGATTTGACCAGACAACTCCTGAATATCAAAATAAAAAATTAAGACAGGCAATAGCTTATGCTGTAGATACTAAAGTCTTGGCTGATGCTGTATTCAGAGGTTCTGCAATAGCTGCTGACTCTGCTTTGCCAAAAGCTTGTCCTGCTCACATCACTCCAGCTAAACAATATGATCAAGATATTGAAAAAGCTAAACAATTAATGGCTGAAGCTGGATATAAAGATGGATTGAATATAGAGTTGTGGGTAAATGACGATGGTCCTAGAACTGATATGTGTGTAATTATGCAGGAACAGTTAAAAGCCATTGGAATCAATGCTGAAATTAAAATATTTGAATGGGGAGCATATGTATCAAGAACTGCTCAGCCTAACAAGCAATTATACTTGCTTTCTTGGAATTCTACTAGTGATGGAGATGCTGCTTTATATGCTTTATTCCACTCTACTCAACAAGGATTGTCAGGAAACAGAAGTTACTATAAAAATGAAAAATTAGATGAAGTTTTAGATAAAGCAAGATACTCAGTTAATCAGGAAGAAAGAACAAAAATGTATCAGGAAGCTCAGGAAATACTACAAGAAGATATTCCTCATTACACTTTAGTATATCCAATGTTGAATGTAGCTATAAGAAAAAATGTAAAAGATATGGTATTCAGAAACGATGGATATATCAGTGTTGAAAATATGTATGTTACAAATGAAAAATAAAATAGATAAATAAAAATGGGAGGAACCAATATGAAAACTATAGATTTAGCTAAAAAGAACCACGATTATGTCATACAAATGAGAAGAGAATTCCACATGAATCCAGAAGTGAGCATGCAGGAATATAATACTTGCAGAAGAATAAAAGAGGAACTTGAAAAAATGGGTGTTGAATATAAAGGGATAGCTGGTACTGGAGTAATAGCTACTATCAAAGGAACTAAACCTGGGAAAACTGTAGCACTTAGAGGAGATATAGATGCTCTGGCTGTTGTAGAGGAAACTACTCATGACTACGTTTCTAAAGTTCATGGAATGATGCACGCATGTGGACATGACACTCATGGAGCTATGCTTCTTGGAGCTGTAAAAGTTTTAAATGAAATGAAAGATGAAATAGAAGGTACCGTTAAATTCTTCTTCCAGCCAGGAGAAGAGGTAGGAAAAGGAGCTGCTGCTATGGTAGCAGAGGGAGCTCTTGAAGGTGTAGATGGTGTTATGGGAATACACATATCTTCTGATATGCCTGTTGGAACTATAAATGCTGATCCAGGACCTAGAATGGCTTCTGCTGATTGCTTTAAAGTAACTATTACTGGAAAAGGCGGACACGGAGCAAGACCAGAGCAATGTATAGATGCTGTTGTAGTAGGTGCTGCTACTGTTATGAATCTTCAATCAATAGTAAGCAGAGAACTTTCTCCATTTGACCCTGTTGTAGTGACTACTGGATCAATAAAATCTGGAACTAGATTTAATGTAATAGCTCCTACTGCTGTATTGGAAGGAACTGTTAGATATTATAAACCTGAATACAAACAAGTCATAGCTGATGCTATTGAGAGAATAGCTAAGTCTACAGCTGAAGCTTACAGAGCTACTGCTGAAATGGAATATTCTAGTCTTGTAAAACCTACTATCAATGATGATGCTTGTGCTGAACTTGCTCAAGAATCAGCTGCTAAAATAGTTGGAAAAGAAAATGTAGTACATACTCCTGCTGGTACAGGTGGAGAAGATTTCTCTGAATTTTCTTCAATAGTTCCAGGAGTTATGACTAGACTTGGAGCTGGAAATGTGGAAAAAGGAATAACTTATCCTCACCATCATGGAAAATTTGATGTGGATGAAGATTCTTTTGTTTATGGAGTTGCATTTTATGCACAATATGCTATCGATTATTTAAAGAAAAATCCTAAGCCCCTCTAAGGGGCCTTGGAATAACTAAGGAGATGTGAAAAAATGAATTATAAAACGTTTAAAAAACTCGGAATGTGTATGTTATTGGTTTGTGTTGGATTATTTAGTGCTATGAAACTTTCTGCCTCATCAAAAGATGAGAAAAAAACAGATCCTGCTGCTACTTCTGCTAAAGTCCAACTGAAAGATACTCTTGTTGTAGCAATGAAGTCTGATCCTAAGACTGTTGATCCTCAAAAGAGTATTGATACTATGTCTAATAAATCTATCAATCTTATGTATGACTCTCTTTTAGAATTAGACGAAAACCTTAATGTAGTTCCTGCTCTTGCTGAAAGATGGGAAAGAATTGATGAATATAGTGTTGTTTTTTATTTAAGAAAAGGTGTTAAATTTCATAATGGAGATGAACTGAAAGCTGAAGATGTTAAATTTACATTGGAAAGAGCTGTTGCTTCTCCTCAAACTATGTATCTTTACAACCCTATTTCTGAAGTTACAGTTATAGATGACTATACTGTAAAAGTTACTACAAAGGCTCCTTTTGGTGCTCTTTTACAAAACCTTGCTGCTGTTCAGGGAGGAATTGTAAACAAGAAAGTAGTAGAAGCTGCTGGGGATGATTATGTTAAAAATCCTGTAGGAACTGGACAATACAAATTCAAAGAATGGCTTCCTGGAAACAAGATTGTTTTTGAAGCGTTTAATGATTCATATCACGGTGCTCCTAAAATCAAAGAGATCACTTTCAAAACTGTTCCTGAAGTAAGCAACAGAATGATCTATTTGGAAACTGGGGAAGCTGATATCTCTTTTGACATTGGTCTTATGGATAAAGAAGCTGTTAAAAATCATAAAAATTTAGAGCTGCTCGAAGTTGAATCTCCTTCTATCCTTTACATTGGATTTGACCAAAGTGTACCTAAATTCCAAAATAAAAAATTAAGACAGGCAATCGCCTATGCTATTGATAATAATGTTTTTGTAGATGCAATCTTCAGAGGTTCAGCTGTTGCTGCTGATTCAGTTATGGCTAAAGCTTCTCCTGCATACAATCCTAATGTAAAAAAATATGACCAGAATATCGAAAAAGCTAAAGAACTTTTAAAAGAAGCTGGATATCCTAATGGACTTGACCTTCAATTATGGGTAATGGATGATGGTCCTAGAGTGGATATGTGTGTAATTATTCAAGATCAACTAAAAGCTATTGGTATCAATATCGAAATCAAAGTTTTTGAATTTGGAGCTTATGTATCTAAGACAGCTCTTCCTGACAAAGAACTTTATTTCCTTTCATGGAATTCATCTGGAGATGGAGATGCTTCTCTTTATCCTTTGTTCCATTCCACTCAGCATGGAGCATCTGGTAACAGAAGTTTCTATTCTAACAAAGAGATTGATGCTCTTTTAGATAAAGCAAGAACTTCAGTAAATCAAGATGAAAGAACTGAAATTTATAAAAAAGTACAGGATATTCTTCAAGAAGAACTTCCTCATTACACTTTAGTTTATCCTAAATTAAACCTTGCAAAAAGTACTAAAGTAAAAGGTATGATCTTCAAGAAAAATGGATATGTTGATTTAACAAAAGCATATGTTGAAAAATAAAAGCTGAACCAGCTGGGAGGAAAAAATAAATGCAGACTAAAAAATTAGCAGAAAAATATAAAGATTATGTAATAAAAATGAGAAGAGAATTTCATATGAATCCTGAAGCAAGTATGGAGGAATACAACACTTCAAGAAGGATAAGAGAAGAGCTGGACAAAGCTGGTATTGAAAACAGAAGCATAGCCGGTACTGGGGTTATAGCAACTATCAAAGGTGAGCATCCCGGAAAAACTGTAGCTCTGAGAGGTGATATTGACGCTCTGGCTGTAATAGAAGAAAGTGGAAAGGAATATGCTTCAAAAATACATGGACTTATGCACGCCTGTGGACATGATACACATGGAGCTATGCTTCTTGGTTCTGCTATGGTTCTCAATGAAATGAAAGATAAAATAAATGGAACTGTTAAATTTTTCTTCCAGCCTGGTGAAGAAGTTGGCAAAGGAGCTGCTGCTATGGTAGCTGAAGGAGCTCTTGAAGGAGTAGATAGTGTTATGGGAATGCATATTTCCAGTGGACTTCCTTCTGGAACCATAAATGCTGATCCTGGTGCTAAAACAGCTTCTGCAGATTACTTTAAAATAACTGTTACAGGAAAGGGAGGACATGGTGCCGAACCTGAAAAAACAATAGATGCTGTTGTTGTTGGTTCTGCTATTGTTATGAATATTCAATCTCTTGTAAGCAGAGAATTCAGCCCTTTTGATCCTCTGGTTGTAACAATAGGCTCTATCCACTCTGGAACTAGATTTAATGTAATAGCTCCTAGAGCTGTTATTGAAGGAACTGTAAGATATTATAATCCTGAATTTAAAGAAAAAGTGCCAGCTGCAATTGAAAGAATAGCTAAGGCTACAGCTGAAGCATATAGAGCAAGTGCTGAAATGGAATATTCTAATCTAGTAAAAATCACTATCAATGATGACATCTGTACTTCTATAGCGCATGAATCTGCTGGAAAAATAGTTGGACAAGAAAATGTAGTAGAAACTCCTCCAGCTACTGGCGGAGAAGATTTTTCTGAATTTTCTTCTATTGTTCCTGGAGTTATGTGCAACTTAGGTGCCAGAAACGAAGAAAAAGGTACTACATATCCACATCATCATGGAAAGTTTGATGTAGATGAAGATGTATTTGTAGATGGAGTAGCATTCTATGCTCAATATGCCCTTGATTTCTTAGAAAAAAATAAGGATTAAAAAATTTTTAAAAATATTTCTTGACTTTTCGTTTTTTTAGTATTACAATCCTCTACAAGAAGTAATCATTTTGAAAAGGAGGACACAGGGTATGTTAAGAACTAACTTAGAATTTAGAGCATTTGTATATTTTTATTACTTTTACTACTTTTTTTACTTTTACTTTAAAAGAAATATATATACAATTATCTCTGATGTTAGGTTTAGTTTTCATAGTTTTAATAACTTTTGTGTTCCTATTGATATCAGTCGTAATTAATAGGGAACCCTTATTGGTTATGAGTGTATAAGTCAAATGATTATTTTAGGATAAATAAAAGTATATTTAGAGCAGCCTGACTGGGCTGCTTTTTTTTATACAAAATTTAAGGGGGAAAAAAATGAACAAGAAAATTTTAAAAACATTGGGATTGATACTAACGATACTGGTATTAGTTGGATTTGGAAAAACTGTTGCTGCTGAAAAGAAAACTGGTAATGATACTGCTTTAAAAGAGACTCTTGTTATAGCTCAAAAATCTGATGCTAAAACTCTTGACCCTCAAAAGAGTATTGATACTGTTTCAAACAAAGTTATGCAGATGATGTTTGATACTTTGACTTCTATGGATGAAAATCTTAATATCGAACCAGGGCTTGCTGAAAAATGGGAAAGAGTAGATGATTACAGCATGATCTTCCATTTGAGAAAAGGAGTTAAATTCCACAATGGAGATACAATGACTGCTGAAGATGTAAAGTACTCTCTTGACAGGGCAATAGCTTCTCCACAGGCTTCATACCTTTTTAATCCAATAAAAGAAGTTGCCATCATTGATGAAAACACTGTAAAGGTAACTACAAAAGAACCTTTTGGTCCTTTGCTAAAACATCTGTCTACTACTAATGGTTCTATTATCAACAAAAGAGCTGCTGTAGAGGCTGGGGATGATGTTTTCAAAAATCCTGTAGGAACTGGACAGCATAAATTCAAAGAATGGATAACAGGAGACAGAATAGTTCTTGAATCATTCCCTGAGAGTTGGAAAGGTGAATCAAAAATAAAAAATGTAGTTTTCAAAAATATCCCTGAAGTAAGCAACAGAATGATATCTCTGGAAACTGGTGAAATAGATGTGGCTTTCGATATTGGTATCATGGACAGAGAAGCTGTTATGAATCACAAGAAGCTTGAATTAGTAGAAGTGGAAGCTCCTTCAAGTCTTTACCTTGCTTTTGATCAGACAAATCCATTATTTGCTGATATCAGAGTAAGACAAGCCATTGCTTATGCTGTAGACAACAGAGTTCTTGCAGAAGCTGTATTCAGAGGTGCTGCTGTTCCAGCAAATTCAACACTTCCTACTGTAGTAGCTGGATACAATCCTGACTCTAATATCTATGAAGTAAATATAGAGAAAGCTAAGGAGCTTTTAAAAGAAGCTGGATACCCAGATGGCTTCAATATAAAATTATGGGTAAATGATGAGTCTACAAGAGTTGATATGTGTGTTATCATTCAAGATCAGCTGAAAGCTGTTGGAATAAATGTTGAAATAGAAGTTTTTGAATGGGGAACTTACCTTTCAAAAACATTAGAGCAAAATAAACAACTGTACCTTTTCTCATGGAATGTATCTTCTGGAGATGCTGACGCTGCTCTATACCCAATGTTCCACTCTTCACAGAGAAATGGTTCAGCTAACAGAAGCAACTATGTCTCTAAAGAAGCTGATGAGCTTTTAGATAAAGCAAGAAACTCTGTAAATGAAGATGAAAGAAACCTTATTTACAAAGAGGTACAAGTTATACTTCAAAGAGATCTTCCTCATTACACTTTAGTTTTTCCTAAACTTAATCTGGGAATGAATAAAAATGTAAAAGGGCTTGTTATGAAAAAAACTGGTTATATAGATATCACTAACACTTACATAACAAAAGATAATAAATAATTTTATATCAATAAATAAAAATATAAGTTAAAATAGATCTAAGATATTAAAGAAATCCATAGTATTTAATATAAATATAACTTAAAAAATAAGTAAATATGAAAATATTTCATATTTACATTATACAAGGGGGAATAAAATGAAATCACAAGAATTAGCTAAAGAGTACAAAGATTATGTCTTAAATATGAGAAGAGAATTTCATATGAATCCAGAACCAAGTCTTCAGGAATATGAAACTTCTAAAAGGATAAAAGCTGAACTGGAAAAAGATGGAATAGAATGTGAAATAGTTGCTGATACTGGAGTAGTTGCTACTATCCATGGAGCTAATTCTGGAAAAACTGTTGCACTGAGAGGAGATATTGACGCCCTTGCTGTTATTGAACAGACTGGGAAAGAATATGCTTCTAAAGTTCATGGGTTAATGCATGCATGCGGACATGACTCTCATGGAGCTATGCTTTTGGGAGCTGCTAAAGTTCTAAACAGAATGAAAGATGAAATAAACGGTACTGTAAAGCTTTTCTTCCAGCCAGGAGAAGAGGTAGTGCTTGGTGCTAAAAAAATGATAGCTGCTGGAGTTATGGAAGGGGTAGATGCAATTATGGGTATCCATGTATCATCTGATGTTCCTTCTGGGCAAATATCTGCTGACAGTGGAGCAAGAATGGCATCAGGAGACATGTTTAAAATAACTGTAACTGGAAAAGGGGGACATGGAGCAAGACCAGAGCAGTGTATAGATGCTGTTGTTGTTGGTTCTGCTATTGTTATGAACCTTCAGCCTATTATCAGCAGAGAGTATTCACCTTTTGACCCTGCTGTACTTACTGTGGGAGAAATTAAATCTGGAACTAGATTCAATGTTATAGCTCCTACTGCTGTATTGAGTGGTACTACTAGATGCTACAGCCCTGAAGTTAGAAAGAATTTCTTTGAGTCTATAACAAGAGTAGCTAAATCTACAGCTGAAGCCTACAGAGCCACTGCTGAAGTAGAATTTACAGAGGGAGTAGGGCCAACTATCAATGATGATAACTGTGCTGCATTAGCAAGAGAAACTGCTGCTTCTCTTGTAGGAAAAGAAAATGTTATCACTGTTCCTCCTTCTACTGGAGGAGAGGATTTCTCATTCTTCTCTAATATAGTTCCAGGAGTTATGGTAAAACTTGGAACTGGAAACAAGGAAAAAGGAACTGACTTCCCTCATCATCATGAAAAATTTGATATAGATGAAGATATGCTTGAAGTTGGTACTGCATTGTATGCTCAATTTGCTTTAAACTACTTAGCTAATGATAAATAAGGAGATTGCTATGAAAAGAGAGATTCTGCTTCTTGGAAATGAGAAATTGTATCAAATAAGTGAGCCTGTAAAACCAGATGAAATTGAAACTCTCAAATCTGTAGTTCAGGACCTCCATGATACATTGATGGATTTCAGGGAAAAATATCACGTTGGACGTGCTATTGCAGCACCTCAGATAGGAGTTAAAAAAAGATTTCTTTATATGTTCATTGATAAGCCTGTGGTATTTATGAATCCAGTTCTGGAATTTCCTGATAATGAAATGATGGAAGTATTAGACGATTGTATGTCTTTTCCAAATCTGCTTGTTAAAGTGATGCGTCATAAAAGATGCAGAATAAAATATTTAGATATGGACTGGAAAGAGCAGGTAATGTCTTTAGAGGGAGATCTTTCTGAGCTTTTACAGCATGAGTTTGATCATCTGGATGGGATATTGGCTACAATGAGAGCTATAGATAATAAATCCTTTGTTATAAAAAATGTTAATTAAAAAATAAAATTACTTATATTTTCAATAAAAAAAGACCAATCTATTAGATAAAAGAATCTCTTAGATAAGAGAAATATAAAATTATCCTGTATTTTATGTAATAATTTAGCTAAATTAAAAAGAATAATTTTTTTTAGTTTAAGACTAGCTTCAGTAGAAAGAAAACCTATTAATTTTGTTCATAAAATATAAAAGAATAAATGAAGGATTACAACAGTTCCACTGTTGCATCTCAGTAATTATAGCAGTTAAAATCTTAACTGCTTAATTACTGGAAACTCATTTCGCTTATCGCTTCATTCAAACAGTACCGATTTTGACGAAGTATAACACTTTATTAATTTTACGATTTTCCTTCTAATTTTCACTAGTCTTAAACTAAGATATTTTTTATAGCAAATAGTTACTATTTTATATTTTTTGCTTGGTCTTTTTTTATTATATTTTTATCTTGGGCTAACCTCTTTTATTTTTTTAATTCCTCTATCACTTTATATGCCTCATCAGCCATATCTACACATATCTCTGTTTTACATGATGCTTTTTTATTAAATATAGTATTAAAAATAGTATATGCTGCTAAAGTCGATCCTGCTTCAGAAGCATGTTTATTATCTTTAAAATAAAGCTCAATTTCAGGATGTTTTTTCTTAAAGTTCCACCATATTATTCCCACAGGAGCTACTGCTATATTAAGTTTTAAACCTAAATTTAAATAAGCATCTGACATAGCTTTCTGTTTATCCTCTTCTCCTTTTAAAGTCCAAGGCATATACAATACAGCTTTTGATCCAGCCATTTTTATAAACTTATTAATCGCTTCAACAGAAGTTCCAAGAACTTTTTCATCAAATCCAGATTGAAGGTGCTGAAGCACTACATAGTCATAATCTCCATAAAGTATATTAAATCTAACTTCTGGTTCATCTTTATGAAAATCCAATCCCTTATAACCATGTGCTATCATTGTTACTTCCATGGCAATATTATTTTCTTTGCATATCATTTTAAAAATATGAGGCATATCATTAAAATAAGTATGACTATTTCCTATAAATAAAACTCTCATTTATTCCTCCTTGTTCTTTGTAAGTTCACTTATTAAAGTTGAACCTAAAATTAGAACACCTCCTGCTATCTGCAAGAGTCCCATTCTTTCTCTTAAAAATATAGCTGAAATTATTACAGCAGATATAGGATCTATATAACTCATAACTGCTATAGTTTGCCCTTTCAATTCTTTCAAAGATGAAAAATACAGCAGATAGGCAAGTCCAGTATGAACTACTCCCAATATCAATATATATGGTATTGAAGATGCAGGCATTCTGAAAATATTAAATCCTTCAACAGTAAATACATAAGGCATAAGTACTACTGCTGCTAAAATTAATTGTATGTAAGTTGTTTCAAGACTTTTTAAATTTTTTAGAAATTTATTCATAATCACAACACTGGCATAAAAAGCTGCTGCTGTAAGTCCATAAGAAATTCCTAAAAAATCATTTCTCCCCTCAGCAGCTCCCCCACTGTTTCCTACTATACATATCATTCCCAGCATTGCACAGGCAACACAAAGTATTTTTTTTAGAGTAAGTTTTTCCTTCAGTATAAATGGCGAAAGAAGCAGAACAAAAACTGGTGCAAAATAATAACTTAATGTAGCATTAGAAATAGTTGTATATTTATATGCCTGAAACAAAAATATCCAGTTCAATCCAATTGCTCCCCCTGATAATAATAGAAGCAGAAGATTTTCTTTTACATCTTTAAAAGAAACTTTATTTTTTGTAAGAAGAGAAACTACAACAAGAACAATTCCCCCTATTACTCCTCTTACCAATGCTATTTCACTGGAAGTTAAATCTATATTTTTTACAAATAATCCTATTGTTCCAAATATCAGCATTGCACTTACATTTCTTAACTTCGCTCCCATTCTCTCCCCCTATGTATAAAAAGAATGATGAGGTGATTTATAAAATCATACTCATCATCTTAGTTATTAATCTAATTTAAGTTCTGTTTTTAAATATTTTAATAATTCTTCTCTTGTTTCTTCATTTTTAAGTCCAAACTCTATATTAGCTTTTAGAAGTCCTACTTTATTCCCAATGTCATATCTTTTTCCTTCAAAGTTGTAAGAAAGAACTCTTTCCCCATCTTTAAGCATATCCAATATAGCATCTGTAAGCTGTATTTCTCCACCTTTACCAGGTTTAACCTCTTCAAGATACTTGAATATCTTTCCTGTAAGAAGGTATCTTCCAAGACATGCAAAATTTGAAGGTGCTTCCTCAATAGATGGTTTCTCTATAAAATCTTCTATGACGCAAGTACTTTCATCAAGTCTTTCAATAGGCTTCACTATTCCATATTTTGAAATATCTTTTTCTTCTACTTCCTGACATCCTACTATACTTGATCCATATTTTTCATATACATCTATCAGCTGCTTAGCTACTGGTCTTTCTGGATTATCTACTATATCATCTCCCAGAGCTATAACAAATGGATCATCTCCTATAAAAGGTTTTGCTTTTAATATAGCATGTCCCAAGCCTTTAGGAAGGTTCTGTCTCACATAAAAAATATTTGCCATAGTTGAAAGGTTTTCTATTTTTTCTAAAAGCTCATCTTTTCCATCTTTTTGTAATGTATTTTCAAGTTCATATGAATAGTCAAAGTGATCCTCTATAGAATTTTTATTTCTTCCTGTAACAATTACTATATCTGTGATTCCAGATTTTACAAGCTCTTCTACAATATATTGTAAAGAAGGTTTGTCAACTATTACAAGCATCTCTTTAGGCTGTGCCTTTGTAGCAGGTAATACTCTTGTTCCTAATCCTGCTGCTGGAATTACTGCCTTTGTGACTTTTTTCATTCTATATTTTCCTCCTGTATATTCTTTATTTTGCTTTTGACCCTACTACTACACTTTTATCTACTTCTACTAATTTTAATCCATTTACTTTGTCTTCAGTACTTAAAAGCATTCCTTGAGATACTTCACCTCTTAGTTTAACTGTTTTTAAGTTAGTTATAGCAAGAACTTTTTTACCTACTAATTTTTCAGGTTCTGGGTATGATTTTGCAATACCAGAAACTATCTGTCTAGCATGATCTCCAATACTTACTTTAAATTTAAGAAGTTTATCAGCTCCAGCTATTTTCCCTGCTTCTAGTATTTCTACCACCTGTATTTTTAATTTATCAAATTCAGAGATATCTACTGCATTTTCTATTACCAATTCTGGATTTACTGCCATTGGGTCTTTTTTAGGTTCAAGAGCTTCTAAATCAAGTCTTGGGAATATTGGTTCAGCATTTCCTAAAATATGCCCAACTGGAAGAAGATTCCATCCTGTAATATCAGCTACTTTAGCATCTCTTACAAGTTTATCTATCCCTAACTGATTCCAGATTTTTTGAGCAGCAGCAGGCATATATGGATAAATCATTACAGCAGTTTTATACAATCCATTTACTAAATGATTCATTACAACTGCCAATCTATCTTTTTTATCATCATCTTTTGCAAGTGTCCAAGGTGCAGTTTCATCAATATATTTATTAAGTCTTGATATAAATTTCCATATTGCTTCAAGAGATTTTGAAAATTGAACTATATTCATCTGCTCAGTGACTTCATTTAAAGTTTCATTCCATAAATTTTCTATTTCATCATCAAAAGTATCTCTTGTTGTTCCAGCAGTAATTACACCATCAAAATATTTTTTATACATTCCTAATGTTCTATTTAATAGATTTCCTAAATCATTTGCAAGATCAGAATTTATTCTAGTAACTACTGATTTTGTTGAATAATCTCCATCATTTCCAAATTGAACTTCTCTAAGAAGACAATATCTGAAAGCATCTACACCATATTTTTTGCTTTCTGCTACTGGATCTACTACGTTCCCTCTAGATTTAGACATTTTTTCCCCTTCAGAAGTCCACCATCCATGAGCAACAACATTATCTGGAAGTTTTACTCCTGCTGATAAAAGCATACAAGGCCAAATAATAGCATGGAATCTTACTATATCTTTTCCTAACAGATGCATAACTTCTCCATTAGTCCAAAATTTACCAAATAATTCAGGATTATTTTCATATCCTACTGCTGTAAGATAGTTAGTAAGAGCATCAAACCATACATAAGTTATATGTCCAGGAGCAAATTCTATTGGAATCCCCCATTCAAAAGTATTTCTTGATATAGATAAGTCTTGTAATCCCTGTTTAATAAAAGAAACAACTTCATTCTTTCTTGAACGAGGAAGAATGAAATCTGGATGAGAATCTATATGTGCTAAAAGAGCATCCTGATATTTTGACATTTTGAAGAAATATGATTCTTCTTTTACTACTCTTAATTCTTTTCCGCAGTCAGGACAATGATTTCCATTTACTATTTGATTTTCAGGAACAAATGTTTCACAAGATACACAATATTTCCCTGAATATTCTCCTTTATATATATCTCCATTATCATAAACTTTTTTTAGTATTTTCTTTACAGCCTCTTTATGTCTTGGCTCTGTAGTTCTTATAAAATCTGTATATTCTATATTTAAAGCTTTCCACATTTCCACAAATTTTGGTGCCATTATATCTGTCCACTCTTGAGGTGTATATCCCTTTTGTTTGGCTGTTTCTTCTATTTTTTGTCCATGTTCATCAGTTCCAGTCAAAAAGAATACATCGTATCCCATAGTTTTTTTATATCTAGCTATAACATCTGCTGCTATAGTTGTATAAGCACTTCCAACATGTGGATCTCCATTTACATAATAAATAGGTGTTGTTACATAAAAATTCTTACTCATTATATCTCTCCTCTTTATGATTAGACATTCTTACTAAAAATATTTTTCAGCCTCTTTATCTAATTCATTTAATTTATTTTTTAAAATTTCACAATATTCTTCTATATTTGCATCTTGGGGTATTTCTATTGGGTCTCCCATCAAAAATACCATTGTTGTAAAAGGTTTTGGAAATTGAAATTTATCCCATGCTCTATTAAACGTCCATTTTCTCTTATAGGCCCCTCCCAGGGGAACCATCCGCATCTTTCCCTTTTGAGCTAAATAAATCATTCCAGGTTTCACCTCATATATAGGTCCTTTTGGTCCATCTACTGGAGTTCCTATACTATATCCTTTTTTCATCAGTTTAATAAGAGATATTAAACTGGATGTTGAATTTTTATCCGAAGAACCTCTTACCATATGAAATCCCATTTTTTCCAATGGAACAGAAATAAGCTCACCATCTTTTGATGGACTGGCAAGCACTGCTCTTTTCTCTATATAATCAAGACAAAGAGTTGGAGCTACAAGTTTATTATGCCAGAATGCAAAAACATAACTCTCCTCATTTTCTTTGACTTTTTCATTTTTTATTATTTTTATGTTTAATGTTTTTCCTACTATTTTCAGTATGTAATAAAGAATTAGTCCATACCTTCGATATTTAACTGCTTCTCTCTCCCTACTCATGTCAATTCTCCTCAAGTCAATTATAGTATTATTAATTATATCACATTGTACCTATTTTAAAAAGTAGCTTTCTCAAAAACCTTTCAACCTTTTTATACTTTTTTAAGAAAATATTTTATATTTTTT
>ERZ773144.1209-NODE-1209-length-23779-cov-18.150649_pt1 | contig 23779 bp, 24 predicted proteins | sample MGYA00580849_ERZ773144 | MGnify/ENA primary metagenome ERZ773144 (study PRJEB29015, sample SAMEA2737861) | human gut metagenome | biome: human gut; feature: human-associated habitat; material: faeces | place: China | collected 2012 ...
CATACCATTTATTATTGTCGTTGTGCCGCAGCACAGCATTCCAGTCATGCCAGGGGTACTCCGGCTCTGTGCCGTACTGCTGACGTATCCATGTAAATAATTCTTGTCGTGTCATTCCATCGCTTCCCCGCTATTTTATGTGTGATTTTGTGCAACAACCTGTTGCACAAAGTTTTTCCTCAGATACCGCTACGCACTGCATTGATATCAGAAATCATCGAGCGCAGCATCTATCTCTTCCAGCTGATCAATCCAGCCCAGATCAGATTTCTTTTTGGTTGCTGGTCTTTTCTTATCACCGCCAACCACTTCAAACCGTTTCTCTTCCGTTCCGAACAAACCTTTCACCTGAATTCTGAAATCTGGCTTGTTATTAGTCAGTCCCTGAAGTAGCTTCACGTTTTTACAGCGAGGAAACAGAATCTGGCAGATTGCAGCAATGTCCCGTCCATGAACCGTCGATTGTGCCATAAAATGTTTTGTAATATACGGTTTTATATCGTCCATGACCTGCGACATGGATGCCTTTTTGCGCAAATCCGCCATATTCTTCCCCTATCACACGTTATTGCAGCACCTTATTCATCAACTCCTGATAGCTGTCTACATGGTCATATGTCACAAGACCATCCGACAGTTTTGTGAAAAGCTTCTTGGCGCAGTCGATCTTGGACTTCTCGATTGGGCGTAGGTTCAGGCTCTCCATCGTACCTTTTGTTTCTGCTACAAAATAGATGTGCTTTACCCTACCCTCATGGAACACGATTGCCCAGTCCGGGGAGTAGTGTCCTACCGGAGTCGGAATAAAGAAGCCTTTCGGCAGCTTTGCATAGATAAAGACCTCTTCCGCACCATCCAGATTCTCCGCAAAATTACGCTCCACGCTCTTTTCTGCCGTGCCATCGGTGAAAACATAATCCTGAATCGCTTTTTGTGCCTTATAAGCCTTGTCCATCGTCAGAGCATGCTTTTCTGCCGTGAAGATACTGCTATCGTAGCTGCCTTCAATGGTATCGTAGGTAATATGCTCCACGATCATCGTAGCTTTCTGTTCTTTGATCAGACGAATCGTCTTGGTAATAAACTCTTCCGGGTTGTTCTGATACATGGCAAAAGTAGTCGGCTTGATACCCTGCAAAATGCGAGCTGTTGTACGGCGGGTCAATGTTGTGCCCTCTGCGATTTTTCCGATCAGGTCATATGCCACCTGGCTGGTATGCGCATTTTTCAATACAGCTGTCTTGCTTTTTGCGCCATAAAAGCTGCTGCCCTCACGTATCATATCAGCATTCAAGGTGTCTTTCTGCTCGGCATAGGTAACGGTATATTGCAGGCGGCTGACATACAATTCGCTGTCGATGTGCGCAATCGACTTCCGAATCAGCTCTTCAGAATCAAAATCCACCGTATAGGCGTATTTGTGGTTGATGGTCTGCCAGAGCTTCTGGAATTCTGCTTTTTCAAATCGGTCGTTCAGAGGATTTTCCAGTACTTTCGGCTTGTTGCCATCCTCGAACATAGATTTGAGCACACTATCGTCATAAATCGCCTGAACCAGCGAATGCACGCCCTCTTCGATAGGTTTCAGCGTCTCCGGCACAGGTACAAGCGTTCCGGCCTGCACATCGTCCCGGTAGTCCTGCGTGACGTTATCCTGCTCATCTACATAGTTGTTGCGGACAAGATACTGATAGATAGCCCGTGCCTGACGGTCATCCACCTTAACCGTTTTGCCATCGAGCTTGATGGTCTTTCCAACAAAGTAGTCGATGTCTGCCTTGCGTGGGCGGTCATACAGCACAGCTTCGGTCTGCTTTTGCAGCCCGTCCACAAATCCGGCGTAGCTCTCGCTTGCAATAACGGTCAGGACGTTGATATCCTGAACCTTCTCCCCCAGAGCCTCGGCATCCATGCGGTTTCCGTCCTTATTTACGCACAGACGCAGACCACGGCCTACTTCCTGCCGCTTCTGCGTGGTGCTGTCGCTGTGTTTTAACGTGCAGATCTGGAACACATTCGGGTTATCCCAGCCCTCACGCAGAGCGGAATGGGAAAAGATAAACCGGGTTGGCTCTTCAAAGGACAGCAGTCGCTCCTTATTTTTCAGAATCAGATCGTAGGCCGAAATATCATCGGACATATCCGTGCCACGCTTAACCGAACTGTTGACGCTGTGCCCTTTCTTATCAATGCTGAAATAGCCCTTATGCACATCATGTACATCGGTGGCATCCAGATAGGCAGTATACTCCGGCTCAAGAATAGAACGATATTCGTTCATTACAGCCATGTATTCCTGCTCAAAAATCTTACCATACTCGCCCAGAAGCTCATTTCCGTCTTCATCGTACTGACGGTATTTAGCCACTTCGTCAATGAAGAACAGGGAAAGGGTCTTGATACCCATTTTGAACAGCTCCTGTTCTTTTTCAAAGTGGGAAATGATCGTCTCCCGAATCTGCACCCGGCGCATATCATCCTCAGAGACATCGCCGGTTACATCACCTTTGCGGATGGTATCGCCATTGGTAAAGGTCACAACGCCAGTGATCGGGTCAATTTCAGAAACGACAAAGCCCTTATACTGCTCCATCTCGCCGGAGATATAGTAGAGATTATCACTCACATCCAATGTACGGAATTCCCGCTTTGTGCCGCTCTGGTGTTTGACCTCCAACTCCACCTTTGCCCGTGGCGGATTCTTTGGGGAGATAATGATGCTTTCCAGATACAGATATTTGTCTGTACCATGCAGATTCTTGACCTCAAAGCCCTTGACCTCGATCTTCTTGACCAGCCGCTTATTGTAAGCATCCAACGCATCCAGCACGTAAATCAGGTTGTGCTGCTTGGCGTGGGTAGCGGAGTAGTTCAGCGTGAACAGAGGATTGAATTTCTTCAACGCTTTCTGGGTAGCAGAATCCTCTTTACCCATCTTCTGCGGTTCATCCAGAATCAGAATCGGACGGTTGGCTGCGATGACGTCAATCGGGCGGCGGGAACCGAACTCGTCCCGCTTGGTGTAAATAATTCTCGCAGCGGCATCACCCTTGCGGCCTTCCACGTTCTTGTCCTCATTCATGGAGGCAGCAAAGGCCTGTGTATTGATAATCATGACGTTGATGCCGGAATTGCTGGAGAACGAGTCCAACTGGTTCAGGTTGCTGCTATTGTAGATAAAGAACCGTGCTTTTTTGCCGTAGCACTCCATGAAATGATCGGCAGTGATCTCAAAGGACTTCTTTACACCCTCACGGATGGCAATGCTCGGCACAACAACGATGAATTTGCTCCAACCATACCGCTTGTTCAGCTCAAACATGGTCTTGATGTAAACATAGGTCTTGCCCGTACCGGTCTCCATCTCAATGTCCAGAGAGCATCTACCCAACGGGGCAACCAGCTTGTCTGACTGATGAATATTGCTTTCCGCCTGTAATGCACGGATATTCTGCACCAAATCCGCATCGGTTAATTGCAGAGCTTCATTCTTGAATCCGGAATCGTTGATCAAATCCTGCAATTCCAACTGTGCTGCATCGTCGGTCATCGGCATAAGGCTCAACTGCTGGGGCTTTGCAGACAGACTTCCCATATCACGCAGATAGGATACTCCTGAACTATAAGGTTGTCCCTGAAAGACACGAGCCACGGCATCCACGGCATCGGTCTGATACTGCTGAATCTTAAAACTAAACTTCATCTTTGTAGTTCACCTCCTGCTCCAGCATCAGGAAACGGTCAAAGTCGCTCTCATACAGACGATCCTGAATGATACGGTATTTTTCATATTCCGTTTCCGCGTGGAGTTTTGCCTGTTCTGCGCTGATTTTACCCGGCCCGGTCAACAGCTCGTTGCCGTTGAACTCCAGAAAACCATCCAGCCGCTTTGCCCAATCTTCCATGCTCATTGGGATTTTGCGCTCGGCCTGCAGCTCGGCATAATCCAGATAGAGCGACACAATGCGCTCCAGATAATTCATTTCTTTTTTGCTCAGATAATTCTTCGCAATCGACACATCTGCTTTCAGAATTTTCCCATCCGGAGCATTCTCCCATGTAGTCAGTCCCATGTGTTCCTTGTTGGCATCCGCCCGCTCCACGATCAGCTCCGACGCCGTGTGACGGTGGACGGCATAGTGCATTTTGTTCTGGACGGTCTGGAAAAACAAGCGAGTTGTCTTTGCGTTTTTGTCGTAATCAAACGCAGTAGCATACAAATCCGTTACTTTCTGATAGAATTTACGCTCAGACAGACGAATCTCCCGAATCTGCTGCAACTGCCGCTCAAAGTATTCATCGGTGAACATATGGCCTTTTTTCAACCGGTCAACATCCATCGTCCAGCCTTGAATAGTATGGTCTTTGACGATCTGTCCCGCCCATTTGCGGAACTGCACCGCCCGTTGGTTATTCACCTTGAAGCCTACGGCAATAATTGCCTGCAAGTTATAATGATTTGTATTATAGTTTTTTCCGTCTGAGGCAGTTATTAAGTATTTCTTAACTACTGCTTTCTCCCGCAGCTCTCCATCCTCAAAAATCCGTTTCAGATGCTGATTGATCGCCGCAACCGAAACATCATACAATGCCGCCATCATCTTTTGCGTCAGCCAGATATTCTCATCCTCGTAACGCATTTCAAAGCTGGCATCACTTTCGCCAGTAGAGGCAACAAAGGTCAGATATTCTGCTGCGGAGCTGCGAATGGCAAGTTCTTTTGTCTTCTTATCGTCCATATCACAGTTCCTTCCTCTTAATGTTTTAATTAGCTCTCACTTACCGTTTCCACACGTAATATGCTTGTCACCAATCGCAAAACTGCAATACACCTATGAAACAAGTAATCATAATGTTTATTACAACATATGTCTTTCTTATCAGTTTCATGGTGACGAATTCTGAATTCATTTCCGAGCTTTGTAAGCGAAGCAAATTCTTCTTCCAACATTGCTTTATATGCAGCGTTATTTTTACTTACAGTATCAAGCAATTTTGCAACAGAAGCTTTTTTATCATACTGCTTATAAAATGACTTAATTCGTTCAAAGGCATCCCAAATTTTCTCCGTTGCCGTGTCTATTCTCGCTTCTTTGTAGTATTGAAAAGCCTGTTCAACAAGTTTGTTAAATTCAGAATCATCTATTTGAAAATCTTCCAACTCATACGATAGCGTAGCTTGTTCTGCCAAAGCAATTTCCAACAAATCAACAATTGTTTGCGCATTTCTCCTTATAGTACCGTTGAAATACTGCACCTCTTCTACACACTTACATATCGTAGGTACATCCTGACCAAACAATTTTCCCGCACGATCTACGTCGTCAAACAATTTGGACTCAGTGTGATCATTTTCTAAATCATATTGTAACGCTGCAATGATTTTCATTACATACTGCTTATTCATTCCTGCACTCTCTTCCAAAATAAGTCTGATTCAGTTGCATTCTAATCTATATTTCACTTAGGATGCGCCTCCTTCGTATGTATCCCACAAAAAGGTGACAAAGGTTATGCTACATCCAACTGCCAACTTTGCGTGACGTGTTTCTAACCCTGTAAACGAAGCACTTTTTCCGTGACCGCTACCATAAGGATTGCGAATTTCTGCAAGTTTTGTTGAAATCCCTCTTAAATTGCCGAGAACCGCCTTAATGTTTTCTGATACAGGATCGGTGTCAGCAATTGATTTAGGTGTTAGATTTAGAAGGCTCAGAGTCTCGCCAGTCAACTTGCTCATATCTCAGTTCTTATCCCAAGCTACACCTTTATTATCCAGAATTGTTTTACAACAGCTCTCAATTAGTTCCTTAGCTTTACCAATGGCGTCTGTTGGATTCTCACTTTGCATTTTTAACATCAGCTCAATCTGCTTAGAAAGATACTGGCTTGAGAACTTCTCCTGCAATTCTGCTGCATTAACGGCAAGTGGAGTTGCGATGTTCAAAACACGATTCATATATGCACGACATTTCTTGTATAAACGAGCATATTCTGCATTATATCGACAATAACTAAACTCATCATCGGATGTATTCTCAGCATATTCCTGCTCATAGTTTTCTTCATAATAGCTCAGCAAATCATTTAATAACTTTTCAACATCATTCGCTGAAGCATTATTTACATATGCCGCCAAAGATTTCCCCTTTGACATATGATATTCGTTGCATAATGCAACACCAACGCTCTCCATTGTGAATATATCAAAGTCATTAGTGCTGAAATCAAGAACATATCCACCACGATTGAATAGTTTTAAGAATGTCCCTATCTCAATGCTTGTCAGTTTATCCATATCACAGCACCTTCCTTACGGTATCAGGGCTATATGTCTCGAAAACCTGCTCGAAGTTTGTGGCTACGCTGTCGTTTGCCATACTGCTGTCACGGAACACGGCATAGTAAGGCTTCATCTGTGCAATAGCCTTGACGGTTTCCTCGGTCACATCATGGTCGAAGCAGGCCAGCAGGAACCCGCCTGCCACATTGAACACCTTTTTGCCTGCGATCTCTTTCACCCCAATGGAGCTGGACAGCAGCACACCCAGATCCAGCATCACCTGGAACAGCAAGTCCTCCGGGGTACGTTCTTCCTTCACGTTGTCCACCAACGAGAACAGATCCTGCTGACCGACTTCATCCGGTGTGTAGTACACAGGTTTCATATTGCTTTCATCCAGACGCAGGCAGCGGAAGCCGATGTCCAAATCAGCCGGAGCCGTCAAACCGGCATCCTCTTTGATTTTCCGGCCCGCACGACGGATACGCTCCTTGCCGATTTCGCAGATGTTCTTGTAGCCTGCCTTGTAGGCTGTTCCTTTTTCATCAGTATTTTCAGGAACTTGAGCAAGAACAAACTTGCAATGCTTGCCTTTTTCGGTATTAAACTGCATAAGTGCATGAGCTGTTGTTGCAGAACCAGAAAAGAAATCCAACACAATAGAATCATCCGCAAGGTTTGCTAATGTCAACAATCTAAGAAGCAATCTTACCGGCTTCGGTCCATCAAATACTCCGGCATCCATTATTGCGGTTACTTCTTTTGCACCCTCTTGACTGTGACCAACATCCTTGTAAAACATTATTGATGTAGGAGCCATTCCGTCAAATTTTAGTTCTGTCAAAAATCGCTTAATACATGGGACGCTGTTTCCATCTGTTCCAAAATAAATTCTATTATCTTGGAGTCTCTCCAAAAATGCATTTTGGGAGAGACTCCAGCAGCGTCCTGCTGGAGGCTCTATTACTCGCCCCGAAGGGGCGGTAATAGGATAATCACAAGCCTCATTATAAGTTTTCACAGACATATCACTCGGCTTCCACACACCACGGGGATCGTTATCCGGGTTTTGATATCGTGCATTTGCTTCTTCTGTGCGAGGTAATCGTCCAATAACAAAATTGTTTATGTTCTTGGCAAACATAAGAACATAATCATGACTATTTGATATGAATTTTGCATCATTCTTCGGTGCATAAGCTCTCTCCCATACAAGCTGTGCAACAAAATTCTGCATACCAAATATCTCATCACATACTTTTCTGAGATTTTCCTGTTCTTTATCATCAATACTGATAAAGATAACACCATCATCCGTCAACAAATCCTTTGCGATTTTCAGACGCGGATAAATCATATTAAGCCAATCCGTATGGAAACGGCCATTGCTCTCGGTGTTAGTCACAAGGCGGTTGCCTTCTTCATCATACTGACCGCTATTATCCATATATTCCGCCGCACTCTGGGCAAAATCGTCCTCATAGACAAAATCATTGCCGGTGTTGTACGGCGGATCAATGTAGATCATCTTGACCTTGCCCAGATAGGTTTCCTGCAAGAGCTTCAGCACTTCCAGATTATCGCCCTCGATGTAGAGGTTCTCACTGTCAAAACCGCCGGGTGTGCCATCTTTGCCCACACTGTCAGCTGCCACCGGACGCAGCGTTGCCGTAATGGGCGCATTGGCCGCCAACATCGCCTTTTTCTTATCTGGCCAAGTAAACTGATAGCGTTCCTCCCGACCTTCTACGATAGAATCGGAAAGCTCCTGCCGCAGAACGTCAAAATCAATGGCGTGTTCTACCTTGCCATCACGCTTCACCTCGGTGATGGCATTGGGGAACAGCTTGCCGATCAGTTCTATATTTCTCTCCACGCCGTCAAGGCTGTGCATTTTCAGTTTGTCCATTTGAATGTTCCTCCGTTTCCTGTTTTGGTTCCAAGTGTATGATGAAATCCGCTATTAAGATCGCATTCAGTGAGGCTTTTTTGTTTGGATATTTTTTATACTTGCTGTGAGAAACTCCATTCCGGTTGGGGATTCCCTCAACAACCTCATCCACCGTATTACAATCACAGACAATTAGCTTCTCGTAAAACTCTCCAAACACAGGCTTCAAATCATTTTCTTTTATCAACTCGGTAAAATCTCTGCCGGTCTTCTTTTGGCTGTACCGCCCCGTAATATGCAGCTTATGATGGATTAACCCCTCCCACATGGTTGATAAACATGCTATTGATAGTGCATATTCCCCACGGAGATGTGCTTCAAGTGCTTGACCAAGGATTTTCTTAATGTGCGGTTCTAAATCCGAATCTTTCCATGTCCGCTTAATTTCCCTGATACGTTGTGGTGTGTAGTATCCGAGAATCAGTTTATCAATTCTCTTTTCTCGCCTTTTGCTGGCTCCTCGACTGGTTGATAAAACTTCATATATTTCTCTTGTCAGTCTCAGATCAGCAGACCAGCTCGCATAAGGAAACCATTTGCATTCATACAAAGCTGTCAGGCAGATGTCATTCAGCTCTCGGTAGCGTTTTAGAAAATTGTCCCCAATATGTAGATTTCTGAACGCATCTATCCACGGTGAAAAATCAATACTATGAATCCATTGCAATGCTGGCGAAGCTGCAATCTGTGCATTTACCATAGACATGGATGCACAAAGGCTTGTTGCCAAATTACCAGAAACAGCAGCTCTATATGAATCTAATACGGCAGCGGTATTTGTGTGAAATTGCTCCCATATCGAATTGTCAAGTCTGAACGGTTGGATAGATTTGTATAAGGATGCCGTTGCATTCTGCATCAGCATCGAATTCTCTCGAATCAGTTGTACTGCCGGACTCTCTGTCATATGATTAAGACCATTCAAGGCAGATACCGCAAGGTTGCTTGTAGGTAAACTATTTAACAAAGGGACAGTAAGTTGCTGTATACGAGCCTGCTGTTCTAAAATTGGTTTGAAACTTTCCTGCAACCTATTCTGAAGCTCAATGCTTTTGCGTAACGATTCTGGAAGATTGTATGTTTCATCCATATTCAACTCATCACCGCACCTTCTAATTTTCTTTGCATATCCCTTATCTCTTGCACTAATTCATATTTCTTCTTTGGTTGTTTTTCTTTCCTGATTTTGTCTTCCAGTGTCACAATCTGCTTCTCCAGTTGCTCTTGCTGCTTCTGCTACTCTACACTTTCTTTCAGAGTAGCGGATTCATCCGAATCGAGAGCCGTCCCCGCAATCTGCCGCACAAAATTCTCATACACGGCATCCAGCGAAAGCCCATCCAGATGCACCGGAAGTTCACTTTCTTCCAGCCAATCTGTGTAATAATAACGCTCAACCTTAAAAGCAGTTTTACCCGCCGCAGCTTCCTTGTAACCGATAGCAGCCCGATACCTGCCCTCGTATTCCAAAAGGAACAGAATGTGATACGGAATCTCCCGGTCAATCTGGCGCAACACACTTTCGTCCAAATCTGGGGCAGATAACCGCACCTCGAACACCTCAATCTCTGTCACCTGTTCGCTCGCAGCCAGATTCAGGGTGGTGGCAGCAATCTTATTGCGCCAGTAGATGATTCTGATCTGCTCCACGAACGCTTTTTTCATGGCAGGTGTCACAGCAATGTTCTCATAAAACTTCTGCTTAGGGATACGTTTGTTAAACTCCGTGGATTTTGGCAATCCCAGCACGGCATCTCACCTCCAGACAATCATTTCACAACGAGGAAGCAAATCAGCTCAAAATCATCCAGCCCGGATATGTCGCTCATCAAAGCGGAAGTGCCACCGGCAGAGAACAGGCTGTCAATATCGCTTTCCTCTTTCACATCAATGATGGAATTGATTGCTTCGCTCAGCAGCTCGGACATCTCCGCCATATTCCGCCCATCATCCGTTTCCCGGTTAAAGCGCTCGTATGCCTCTTTAATCGGTGCGGATTTCCCGCGGCAGAGTAAGCGGATATCATCCAGCATCTTTTTCGGATTCAGGTAATCGCAGATAATCTGACCGTCCACTCCGATATAAACCATGTAGAATGGATGGATACGGTTCCGGTTATCCACGTTGACGCTGTTGTTGATATTTTTCAGCACAAAGATCACGCCCTCCGGCAGTTCATCCGTGGCAGGCACCACTGCATGAAGCCCACGAGGCTTTTTGTCCATGTCTCCGTTCCGTTTTATGTAGTCCAATAAGTCGAGTCGGAATTCGTTCAGCCCCAGATCCATAATGGAGATTCCATCGGACATATCCTCAATATCAACCACTTCTTCCTGTAAGCGTTTGAGCTGCGCCTTCCGGTATTCCAAATCACCTTTTTCTTCCGGATTGATCAGGTCATCATCACCGGTAGATGTCATAACAGTGATTTTCATGCGGGTCTCCACACGGGATTTCAAATTGATGTACTCATCCAGCGTCAAGTCCGGCCAAAAATTTACAAGCTGAATGTACTGGTTGCGACTGCCGATACGATCAACACGGCCAAACCGCTGAATAATGCGAACCGGATTCCAGTGGATATCATAGTTGATCAGATAATCGCAGTCCTGCAAGTTCTGACCTTCTGAGATACAGTCCGTTGCAATCAGCACATCAATTTCGGTGGTGCTGCCCTGCATCAGAACATCCCTGCCTTTGGAAACAGGGGAAAAGCAGGTCAGAACATTGTTCAGTGTTGCCTGAAATCCTTTGATCGTTGTTTTTCCATCAATGGAGCCGGTGATGACCGCTGTATTCAATCCATAGTTCTTCTTGATATACTCGCTGACATGGTCGTACAGATACTCGGCCGTATCAGAAAACGCCGTGAAGATCAGGACTTTCTTATTCTGGTTATTGATGGGATGCTCGATTTTTTCAGACAACAGCTTTAACAGCTCCTGCAACTTGGTATCATGTTCCGGGGTAATGTCCGCAACCATAAAGGTCAGCAGTTCCAGAACCTCCGCATCCCGCTGAAGCTCCGTGCGCCAACTCTTCCAGTCCATATCAGCAAGGTCGATTTTTACCTTTTTGCCAACGGTGAAGAAATCCGAATTTTCATCATCTATATCAAAGTCATCGCCACCGGCATCGTACATGTCCAAATCTGCCCGACCGTATGCCTCAAACTGATTGATGGCCTGAATCGTACCATTGATCAGTTCTTTGATCCGGGTCAAAGTCAGTTGGAAAGAATGAACCGAGCTTTCCAGACGCTTCAAAAGGTTAATGCTCATCAAGCGGCGAATACCTTGCTCACGACCTGTCTGGGTCAGGTTTTCACCCTTGTTGTGGGTCAACTCTTTATATTTCTGTAGCTTGCTGGGGAAAATGTAATTGGACGGCGCATACACACACAAGGAAAGCTGCATGAGCTGCTCATAAATCTCGTTATAGTTGATGGCGTTATTCAAATCCGTCAGGCAGGGACGTTTGGAAATTGGCTTGAGTCGTTCGGGGAATTTTCCAATTTCGTTGGTGTCATAATATTTCTCAATATGTTTACGGGAACGGGCAATGGTCACGCTGTCCAACAGCTCAAAAAAGTCAAAATCCAATGTGAGCAGCAGCGCATCTGTGGTTCGTTCCTCCTGAGGCAGTTTGCTCCATGCATTGAACGCCTTTTGCGCCTGTTTGAAAATATCCTCCACGTTTTTGGATGTATTCAGCCTCTCGTCAAGGAATTCCGAATTACCCTCATAAGCAAGGGCAAGCTGGTTCTTCAAATCAACAAAACGGTTGTTGACCGGCGTTGCCGAAAGCATCAAAACTTTGGTTTTTACTCCGGAACGGATCACCTTATCCATCAGACGCTGATAACGGTTATCCTGCGTCTTGCTGTGCGTACCAATGCCGTTGCGGAAGTTGTGCGATTCATCTATTACCACAAGGTCATAGTTGCCCCAGTTCAGGCGATTCAAGTCAAGACCATTAGACTGCCCGCCATTGCGAGAAAGGTCAGTATGGAACAAAACATCGTAGTTCAGCCTGTCCGATGCAATCGGATTATTAACATAGTTGTCCTTGTATGTATTCCAGTTTTCAGCCAGCTTTTTCGGGCAAAGCACCAGGACCGACTTATTTCGATTTTCGTAATACTTTACAACAGCCAGAGCGGTAAATGTTTTACCAAGACCAACGCTATCGGCAAGAATGCAACCGTTGTACTTTTCCAATTTGTTGATGATGGCAAGCACGGCATCCCGCTGGAAATCGTAAAGCATACTCCAGATTTTGCTCTGTTTGAAGCCGGTTGCCTCGTTCGGCAGCTCATCTTCAGAGATATCATCCAGAAATTCACTGAACACATGATACAAGGTCATAAAATAGATAAACTCCGGAGAATTTTCCGCATAGGCCGTGCTGATGTTTTCCAAAACTACGTCCGTGACATCCTGCATCTTTTCACGATCGCTCCACAATCCATCAAAAAGCTGCATATATTGCTGGGCGAACGGAGCTTCCATGCAGTTGACCATATTATAGCTGTTGTTGCCACGCTCACAGCCAATATCCACCGTCGTAAACCCATTGATTGGCATATAGGCCGTTTGTGCTGTTCCAGAATTCACGGTCATAAAGCCTGCCATGTTTTCACCGGTGGTATTTGATTTGAATTTTGCTTTTTTCCTGATCCAATCGGCGCACTCCTTTGCGATAGCTCGCTGGGTCATCTCATTGCGCAGCTTGATTTCAAACTCTGTACCGTATAGACTGGTCTCACGGGAAAGACGGGGAATATAGAATTCTCGTTTCTGCTTTTCCGCTTTCTCTTTGACAAAAGTGGGCGATGTGAAGATAAAACGAAACTCGTCCACAGATTCCAACTGCCGCTTCAGCTCTTTATACGCATACATCGAAAAGCAAGCTGCCGCTATTGACACCTTGCTTCCTTTTTTGATTTCCACTCGCAGATCATCCCTGACCGTACTGGTAATATTGTCAAGAATCTTCAAATTGCTCACCCGCCTTTGTTCTCAGTCTTCAGTCTACATTTTTTGATGTCCCACTATCGGGACTGTCAGGCAGGATTTCAAGAACATCCTCGATGCGACAGTTTAATTTCTGACAAATTCGATCAATGACTTCCAGCGAAACAATCTCGTCCCGCCCCATCTTGCTCATAGTGCTTGTACTCACACCGGCAAGCTCACACAAATCTTTTTTACGCATTTTTTTGTCGATCATAAGTTTGAATAGTCTGTTGTACGATACTGCCATTTTTTCCTCGCCTTCTATCTTTCTAAGTGGTTTCCAATCCATCAAAAAACTCTATTGACATTATAGCACAGCACGCTTTAAGAGTAAATAAAAAATGCCGACTTCTCATAAGCCGCAAGTTTTCTGCAAGCAGGGCTTTCGTGTCACGAAAGCGATTTTCTGCTTGTTGGGAAAGTCTCCACTCCGTTCCGGTCCGCGCAAAACCGAGGTTCACCGAACCTCGTGCGCCCCCAATCCCCATAAAACGCTGCCTGCGGCATCGGGCTACGCATCTCCGTTCCACTCCGGTCCGCGCAAAGCAGACGTCCACCGGACGTCTTGCGCCCGTTCCGGATGCTTTAACGGCAGTTCCTGCCAAAGAAAACGCCAGAGTGAATCATCACCCCGGCTTCAAAAAACATTTACTTGTGCTTGCGACCTTCACGCTTTTTGTAGTCCTCGTCTATACGCTTTTTCCAGTCTGCGCTCAGCGGGGCACTGTACCGGACAGAGCTGATTGCTTCGCTGACCACCTCATAATTCAACGCAGTTCCTTCGCTGTCACACTGATAGTTGACTGCACGATCTGCGCCGATTCCGAACTGACTTGCGGTCTCTACTGCGTCAATATTGGCACCAAGGAACAAAAACTCCCAACCGTATTTTGCTTTCTGCCGCTCGATCATCTGCTTCACTTTTTCGCTGTTGTACCGACGGCTGGCATTTTCCATTCCGTCCGTAGTGATTACAAACATGGTGTGTTCCGGGACATCCTCCGGTCGTGCGTACTTATGAACATTTCCAATGTGATGAATCGCACCGCCGATGGCATCTAAGAGTGCTGTGCATCCGCGAACCATGTAATCACGGTCAGTCATCGGTCGGATGTCCCTTACATTTACACGGTCGTGCAGGACTTCGCTCACATTGTCAAACAATACCGTTGAGACCAGTGCTTCGCCCTTGCGGGCTCGCTGTCGCGGTATTCGCCAAGGTTTCGAGCAAGCTCGAACTTTGGCTCATTACACGCGCATATGGCTTCTCGGTTTCGTACCTTAACAGCCATAGTATAGCGATTTTCTTTTGTGGAGTGGTCGCATGGAAAGCGACATTTCTTTGTCCTTATGCTCCGATCAGACTCTGGTCAAAGGCAAACAGTGCCTCGTTGATTTCATACACATTGTAGTTTCCTCGTTCGACAAAATATTCTACAATGATGTCGAATTTGCTCGAATGGGAAAGGGTAAAGCCTGCCTTGCCGAGCATCTCCTGCATCTGGGCAAGCGGCAATTCCAAAGCCAGGGCAAATGCCAGCACCGTAGGTTTGGATGGCTTGTAGAATTTATCCGAACGGATCTTCGAGAAGAGCTTCCGGTCAATGTTTGCCTTCTTGTAGCACTGGGCATCCGTCATGCCTCTTTCGTCAATCTTCCACAGCAGCATTTCCGAAAAACTCTCATCAATCTGTCCCAGTGCCTCTTCCAAGGATTGACTGCTGCAAGATTTACAGATTGCTTCGGACGGCAGCGGGGCAGGTGCAGCTTCAAAGCAGGATTCCTCTGACAATGCTTCGAGCCGCCGCCTCTGTTCTGCCCGTCTGTCGGTATGTTCCTCCACATACCGGTCATCTATGTACGCCGCGATATCAGCAAAAAGTTTTCCGCTAATCTGATATGCCTTCCGATCAAAGATAACGATGTAAACCATCATCTCATTCTCCAGCAGGAATGTGCCGATAGTATCGACTGCAACCTTCAGAGCCTGGTCTTTAGGATAGCCGTAAATGCCGGAGGAAATCAGCGGAAAGGCCACCGACTGACAGCCATTTTCTTTTGCCAGGTTCAGAGATGTCCGATAACAGGATTCCAGAAGCTCCTGTTCCCGATGCTTGCCATCCCGCCAACGTGGACCGACTGCATGGATCACATATTTGCAGGGCAAGCGGTATCCCTTTGTGATTTTTGCGCTGCCGGTCTCGCAGCCATGCAGCGTACTGCACTCTGCAAGCAGCTCCGGTCCGGCGGCACGATGAATGCAGCCGTCCACACCGCCGCCGCCCAAAAGAGAAGTATTGGCAGCATTGACGATTGCGTCAACGCTCATTTTTGTAATATCATTTCTGATAATCTGTAAGGGCATTGCTTATTTCTCCTCCTTCTGCCACCTCGTTAGATATGCTTCTTTTTCAGTTCACGAATCAACATTTCAACCTGTGCTCCTGTAAGGAACGGTGTTTTGATTGTCGATGCCCAATAAAAATTCCGCTTCAAAATTGTTTTAATCTCATTCGGAGAAAGCGCAGGCAACGCCTTGACATCCCCATTAAATTTTTCCGGCACAATCATTCTGACACTATGATATTTTTCATCAGCCACTTCTGTCGGCGTGTCTGTGACAATCTGTCCAACCGCAATAATTCCTCTTCCTTTGGAATAAAAAAGAGCATAATCCCCTTTGCGGAAGCTGTCGATATACCGTTTTGCATCTCCATATGCCGCTATTTTGTTTCCGAGAATCATCTCGGATTCATTTGTATCTGAATACGAGATATTCGTATCAAACATGATTCCTTTACACGCAGAAAACTTCAAACGATTATTTTCTATTTCTGTCAGAAACTTCACCCAGTATAAAACATTCTCCGGAATGATATGAGACTTATCCGGATTGATCGCAAATTCATAGATAACCGTTGGATCTGCTACTTTCACATTTGAATATTTCTGTGCATTCTGAACGTTTCCTTCTGTTGTAAGCAAATACACTTCACCATTCAGGCTGGAATAGTCATCTGTATTGAGATCAACATCACCCTTCTTTACCTGAATGTAAATATGCTTTCGGTTCAGGTCATTTGGATCAACCAATACGCACTCATACTTTGGCGTAGCAATTTTATTTGTCGATGGAATGCAAACGTAGCCTTTCGTATCATACAGCCACAGCGCAAGTAAATCCTCAACATCTTCCGGCTGAAGCAGGCTGTAAAAATGCTTCTCACATAACGAGAGGGCTGGATCGGGATAATTGAATAGATCCAGTGCTGAATCGTGGACACGGTTATACAACATCTGACTGTATTCTTCCACTCCATTTTTCTTAATTCTCTGGATGGTTGAACCCATAATAAATGATGTTGCCACAGCACCAGGAACGGATTCTTCATCTGCCTTATCTGTAGCTGGATACCAGTCTATATTGGTCAACTGATTCGCTGCATCCATCTGTACTGCATCTTCACGAAACACCCAGGTACTGTTCGCCTTAACTCTCGCAATATAGTATTTCCCTTCATTTCTTGAGTGCATCCATAGGAGGTCTCCTTCTTTCACATCCTCTACCATGCGGCATACACTGTCGAATGATTTGTACTGAGTTCTTGCCAGATTACAGTAATCCAAAAATGTATGTATCCCAGAACGTTCTGCCTGGGTTAATTCACGCAGACTCCATCCCATTGCTGCGACATGATTTTTCAAGCAATAGTCAGCAACATTTGTGCCTCCTGTATTCACCTGTAATCTCCATACTGCCATCTTGTCTTCCTCTTTCTTTTTGCATTTAGAACTTTCTCATCATTCGCTTTAATATTATTATATATCGTCCACACATAGAGTGACAGATGCAATGTACATTATTTTGCACATTTCCGATTTGGTCTTGCGGTACTCTGCATAGGAGCTTTTCTTTCGTTCCAGAAGCATCGCATACTCTGCGTTCAGCTCGCTGATGCGCGGGAGCTTTTTGTCAGAGCCGTTCTCTTTCTTATAAGCATCGAACGCCTTTTTCGCTGCGCTGTTGAAAAATGCCATAAATGTGTACCTCCTTGTACGATACGCCCTTGCAGACGGATGAATAGTGAATGTCCCCTTGCATGTGCACCTGCAAATGGGCAAAAAATAGTCAGGTTTCCAATTTTAATCAGAAACCTGGCTATGTAAAAAGGGCGGTTCACCGCCGTCCTCGTTGTTAATATTCTGTGCTCAATAGAAAATCTGCAATGTGCATACTCTTAATGCCTTGGTAATTGCCTCCGGCAAATTCATCGGTTCTCAAAACATACTTCGGATAGTTATCCCGGATTTCCAGCAGCCGTTCATATTCGCGCTTTTCTGTTTTTTCGGATTTAATCTCCTGTGTGACCTGCACATACAACCGGTCATTCTGCTTCTGCGCCACAAAATCGACTTCACCATCCGGCGTTTTCCCAATCGTCACGGTATATCCTCGTCTGCAAAGTTCCAGATACACCACATTTTCCAGACTGGACGCGACGCTGTCTGGTGTGTAGCCCAGCACACTGTAACGCAAAGCGGTATCGGCAAGATAAAACTTCTCCTGCGTTTTCAGAATCTCCTTTCCGCGCAGATCGTATCGAGAACAGCGATGAAGAAGATATGCTTTCTCCAGCTTTTCCAGATAACTGTATACCGTTTCATTGTCGATAGAACGATGCTCTGATTTCAGATAATCAGAAATTGATTTTGCTGAGAATGAATTTCCCACATTCGCAAATGTGTACCGAACCACCCGTTCCAGCTGGTCGATCTTGCGAATCTGGTTTCTCTTTACGATATCCGAGAAAATCGTGGAATTATAGATATCCCGGACAATCGTATAAACCTCATCCTGTGAATACTCTCGCAGGTGCGTTGCAGGGAAGCCACCCAAGCGGATATAATCTGCCAGTTCAGCATGAATATCCTTTACCTGTGTATACTGCTTTTTGAATTCCAGATATTCCCGAAAAGAAAGCGTATAGATCCGGAAGGAAACATATCGTCCCGTCAGGTAAGTCGCTATTTCCGAAGACATCATTCTGGAATTGGAGCCTGTCACATAAAGGTCAACATCATAATCTGTTGCCAGGGAGTTTACTACTTTCTCCCAGCCTTCAATTTCCTGAACCTCATCCAGAAAGAGATACGTTCTCCCAGTTGGATTGAGCTTTTCTTTGACAGCCTTGAACACATCCTTCGCTGTCATATCCTCATAATCCATGGAATCGAAACGCATACTGACAATCCGCTCAGACGGAATGCCATGCTCCTGTTGCAGCTTCTCCATAATCATTTTAAGAATAGTGGATTTTCCGCAGCGGCGAACACCCGTCAACACTTTTACAAAAGGTGTGTCGGTGTATGCCATAATCTTATCGACATAGAGCGGTCTGTTTATCATAGGAACCACCTCCATGGTTCCATGATACCGCAAGTGCATAAAGAAATCAATAGATTTTGCGATTATAAACCGCAATTATGTTGATTCTCACTGACTTTTTCGAATTATGTCGAATTCTGTTTCCTTTTAGTTTCAGAATAGCGTAGTTTAACCAAAAAGTCCAGAAAGCAACGGCACCAGATAGCGATAGGTAATCTTTTGATGTAATCTCCAGATTTTCCCCCGCTCCACACCGTGCATGCAGCTTTCACCGCACACGGCGTTCCATCGAATTCAACAGCCAAGGTTTTTCATATACGATTTACACACTTCGTAACAGCATAATTATCAAAGAATGATTACAGGCATTTCTGCCATAGTTCGAAGTTTGTTAAGCTTTGCAAGTTTAGAATCATCTAATTGCAGTGGGTTCAGATATTCTCTGATAGTGATTTCAGACGATGCATGGATAATCACATGGATGGCTTTTGAGACTAAAATCAGATTTTCGTATGCATCTGTACCACCTTTGAATTCGACTTGGGGCTATCCCTCCACGATGTTTAGCATCGCTTCATTGCAAAGGCGGTGGGTGCGCTTGGTGCGTTCACCTTTCTCCAGATACTTCTTTCTGTTCTCCAGACGCTCCAGCTTGTGCTGTTCCTGTGCAAGCTGTGTCTCGGCTCGTTCCTTTTCGGCTCGAAACTGGTCGAGAGTTTTCAGTTTTGTCATTGTCATTGCCCTCCTTTTTTGATTTTGGAGATAAAAAAGACCGTCAACTTTTCGCATAGTGCGACCAGCCAACGGTCTAATTTTCCGTATTGAGTTAAGATGTTAGTGGTTTTCCGCCGTTTCTTTATTTAATATATCAAGAATTTCTCGAAACGATTTTTGCAATCGAGGATCATCATACATTTTCTTTGCCGTATCCAGCAATTCTTCTGCCTGATTATATTGCTCATTTATAATTGCTGCTATTATATCAAGTATGGCTATGTTTCCGCCGTAGATTTTGTGATGTCTATATTGTTGAAAAAGTCCTTGGTTTTCGTTGTATACTGTAATTGCTTTTTCATACTGGGTAGTTTCAAAATAGCTCAAGCAAAGGTTGATTTTATGAACTACATTAACAGAAGAACCGCTCAGCCGCTCATGGGACAATTTTTCCAGCATAGGAATTGCTATATCAAATTGTTTTGCCTCGATGTATCCAGCAGCCAAATTTAATTCTAAGATATTTCTCAATATTTTCCCTTTTGCGGTTTTTAGCAAATTTTCTATACCGTCAATGTATTCCTGTGGCTTTTCTTCACTCAGCAACTTTGCAATTTTCTTGACTTTGTTAAAATAAATTAGATTGTAATATGCATTGATTAACACAGCGCCTAATACAATGGCAACCGCTGCAATCCAATAACCATGCATAAAAGCTGCATCATCAATCCCAAAACTAATTTTAAGCAATAACAAAATCAAGCCGAAGCAGACTCCTATCAAAACTATTTTTGCAGCTCTTTTCAAATTGAGTACCTCCATCATACTTTTTTTGCAACTTGCTGGCGGCGAACAGCATTTCATGCTGTTTGAAGACGGCAAGTCCACGAGGGATAGCCGCATTAGCGGCGCAAGGGGGTGTAGCAACCTTGCCGGAACGAAGTGACGCAACATTCTCGGTCATGCGGCTTTCTTCTGCTGACAGAGAATGAAGCTCCGCAGGACGCACATACTCCCGATAGGAGAGTATCGAAGTGCGCCCTTTAGTTCCTAAAGGGATTTTATCAGTTCGACAGTCGAGTAGACTAAGACCTCTCAATCCTAGCCCCTCACAGATCTGTACGTGCGGCTTTCCCGCATACGGCTCCTCATAGTAACATTCGCTTCAATATAAACAATAGTACGTTTTAGGTTTTGCTAACGGGTAATACTTGAGCATTTCCCTTTGCACCACCAGCTTAAACCACAGCGTCAGCACATGATGCATGTATATATTTGCAAGCATCGGACTCATTACTGAGCCTTGTGCCGAACCCTCCTCTGTTGGCTCGAATTTTCCTTGCTCCATTATTCCTGCTTTAAGGTATTTACGTATTAGCCACATTAAGTTCCTATCCTGTATATTCCATTCAAGGAACTTCATCATCCAATCATGGTCGATATGGTCAAAGAAACCTTTGATATCGGCATCTACGATATAGCTGATTTTTCCATAGCTTATCCGTTGGTATACTTCTTTTATTGCTCCGTGACACCCCCTATCCGGTCTGAATCCATACATGCAGTTTAGGAATCTCGGTTCATAAATAGCTCCCAGTATTTTCTTCACTGCCATTTGTACAATCTTATCTTCATAGGAAGCAATCCCTAATGGTCGTTTCTTTCCATTTCCTTTAGGTATATATAGGATGTTTCGATGTTGCCGATATCTCAGCTATTCTTACTAATTTCGTTTCCATTATTTCCTCCGTCCCTGAGTACGGATCATGTGCCCTCAGTAAGACCTTTACTATGCAATCCCCTTCCCTCCATCGGCATTGCCCGATTTCTACAGTACTATGGGATTGTCCGACCACCTACCATTCATTTGAAATCCTCCGTTTTCAGTTGCAATTTCATACTCTTCTTCGAGAAATGGCAGGTTCTCCCCAGTTGATGTGTATTCACAATGTAAAACATGATTGGTTCTCTGACTCCGCAGTGCCACATAACACTCGCCATATCGCATTACATGTTATTGTCTTCCGCACCAGTTAAGACGTCGACCGACTGAAGTTAACGTTTCGAAGCTCAATCACTAGTTATCAACCACCACTTCAAGTGGTGGTTTAATATTAGCCCTCCAAAGGGCTATTACTACTGCTCGCCCCGAAGGGCGGTATCGCAAGCACTGTTACTGGCTCCGCTATAAAGCGGTACTACTGGAATCCTCTCTTCTTGAGTCTTCTGCTTGCTCTCTTATATATTTCTGTACGGCTTCCTCTGTTATATTGCCGATTGTCTCTACATAGTATCCTCTCGCCCAAAAAGCTTTGTCCCATTTGCTTTGCAACTCTGGATGTCTGTCGTAAATCATTAGCGTGCTTTTCCCTTTTAAATATCCCATAAAATCTGAAATACTTTCTTTCGGCGGAATTGCTACGCTTAAATGTACATGATCCTTACATACTGCACCCGCTATAATATCCACTTTTCGGTACTTGCATAATGTACTTATGATTTCCTTCACATCTTCTCTTAATCTTCCATACAGAATTCTTTTTCTGTATTTCGGTATAAATACTATGTGATACTGGCATTTCCATCGGGTATGTGATAAACTTCTATTGTCCATTTGGACCGCCTCCTTTGATTTTGAGTTTGGCTTGCGACACCATTCTCATCATATCACAGGAGGCTTTATTTTGTTGTCCTCACCGTCTCCACTTATTCCATTCTCCCCAGCATAGCTGGGGGATTAGACTTTTCATTCAACCCTGCTTTCTTGCTGTCTACGCTTGTCAGATGCCGTTACCGGCATCATCCCAAGACTCGCTATTATCTGGTTGGCTAAACCTTGGATAAACCGGAATCCCACCGGCTTGACTACACACCCTTAGCTGGGCGCACAACTGGAACTGGTTAATTTATATTATTTATGAGCGGAAATGTAGTCAAGCACAATTTTCCACCCATTATTTTCACTGGCATATCCCCATAAAGGCTCTGTTAACTGTTCTAATTCTTCAATACAATGACGAGTCTTTTTTACCATTTCTTTTCTTTTTTCGAGAGTGATTGAATTTAATTTTTTATTTGATACCTTAAACCTGTTATTTTGCAGAAAATTAACGGTGTCAATATAGTTATTATCATCAGTAAAAATTGTATCTTGGGGAAAACAGGATATAACCTTTTCAAATGCTGTTTTCAGGGTGAATAATCCTAAAGCATTTAATGCTTCTGGGATAAACGGAACTAATTTTACCTGTTCACAAATAATATACCACCAACCATCACACTGCCAATTCCCCACCATATTCATACAAATATGCAAGGTAAAAAGTTCAGGGGTCACTTTTTCTTTTATATCATCTAATGTCCCCAATTCCCACAATTTATCCGACAATTCAGCCAGTGTATTTTCATCTAAACATTTCACTCCGTTAAGGAGTTCCTGTAATGTAAGCACTGTTATTTCCTCCTCGCAATATAAAATTTCTCACAATCAACTTCCGCTTTGCCGTTAACTTCATTATACTTTACCCGACCGTCAAAGTATAGAGAGATTTTGTAAAACTTGTCGGCTGGGAACAGCTTGCAACGCAAGGTGTCCCCAGATGGCAAGTCCACAAAAGGGTAGCTGGCGGCAGCCAGCGCAGGGGTGCAAAACGTCCAGTGGACGTTTGCCCTGCACCGACCGAAGCGGAGCGGAGACGGCGTAGCGTCCCCTGTTTGATTTGGAGCAGACCATGACTGCGGAAGCCAACATTCTGTCGGCTGCTGCGGCATTCGCCGAGTGAATATTCAAGCATATTCGTTCGGCTCATTGCTCGCACAAATCACAGTCCTCCGGCAAGGAGCCTTCGGAGAACGCAATGCACCAACCTCTGGGTGGTGTATAATTGCGCCCTTAGTAAACTAAGGGGTTTCCGGCTTCTCCCGTTCCAGCAGTTTTTTCAATAGTTCCTGCGTGTCCTGCCTGTGAAAAATGAGTTTCAACAACAGCATGACATCATCATCTGTCAGGCGTTCCGGCTCTTGCAGAAAACTTTCCAGCATACCGCCACGAGTGCAGAGCCGGTGCGTCCGTTCCTTTCGGGTAAGCTGCTTTAACTGGTGCTGCAACGCCTTTTCATCATTGATGGCTTTCCACAGCTTCTTTTCGCTTTTTTCCAGCTCCCGGTTGAGCTTTTCCAGCTTTGAGGCATCAGGCAAGGGCAGCGTCCCCCTTTCCCGGTATCAGTACATAAATCCGGTTTGGTTCTCCAACGCCCTGACGCACCCGCATGATAAGTCCGACAGTTTCCAATTCATTCAGAGAACGCTTGACCGTCATGGGACTGCAGGACAGGACTGCGGCGTATTGCTCCCTTTGGTATGCTCGTTTCGATCAGGGTTCCTCCACATCCCTGCCAAAAGTCATGGCACTACATCGCCGGGGAAGC
>ERZ773144.1224-NODE-1224-length-23533-cov-4.124585_pt1 | contig 23533 bp, 17 predicted proteins | sample MGYA00580849_ERZ773144 | MGnify/ENA primary metagenome ERZ773144 (study PRJEB29015, sample SAMEA2737861) | human gut metagenome | biome: human gut; feature: human-associated habitat; material: faeces | place: China | collected 2012 ...
TTATCCAACGTTTCTCACCTCATATGATTATTATTAATTATTTTACTTTTCCTCAGTAAGTCTGACTTTTGTACCAGAAACGGAAAACAAAAGTCTTATAATTTTACTTACTAAGTGTATCATAGAGCGTTGTCAATGTCAAAAATTACGGCTGATATTTTTCAGAAATGTTAAAAAAATATTACAAAAAATTCACAAATTGGGAGCTGGTAACAGAAAAAAAGGAGACAGCCATCTTTTGAATGGCTGTCTCGGAATATTCAATTGTAATTTTTATTTTTATATCGGAGGAATTAAGTAATTCTTATTCCTGTAAGTTCTTTGAGCATTTCATATGATATTCAGATTTTATAAAATTTATAAAAATGAAATCATATGAATCGATTTTGATCAATTCTGATCGTTCGTTATTTTATATAATCAGGTAATCCAATTTTGGTATTTATCAGCTTTCTCGTCACTGTTAAATTTACTTATCAATGAATGTTTCTTTACACATTTTCTGATCTTGAATTACTGTGGTATTTACTTCAATATGTCAACAAATGCTGAATCTTTTTATATCTTATAATCGCTTCCGGTTTATCTACTACTCCGACCTTTTTTATCATTAACTTTTCTCTTACCGGATTATAATCTATGGTTAAGGCTCATCTCACAGGAATTTACATTTGCCATACCATTAACATATTGAGTTTTAGATGATGAAATATCCAACGGTCAAAGCCTCCTTCCTTTCGTTCTCGTTCCAAAATTTTATCCGGATATTCTTTTTCTCTTATACTTTTTTCTGTTCAGAAGTCAGATATCAATTTTCTCTTATTATTATAAATTATCAATTTAAAAAATTGTTCTCTACACACTCCGCTTACAAAACGCTCATAACCAAAATGTATAGTTGCTTTTTTAAAACTTTCTAACCTTCAAATAACAATTATTCTTGTTACCCTTTTCTGATCTGGTTCTTCATCTTATACTCTTGGCGAGTATATATGAAACTATGTAACAGATTAAAAAAATATCTTTTTGAAATTCCCTTTCTCGTCAGGAACTTCTTTTCTTTTGGATTGACTTAATAATAACACCCAAATGCTTATTTGTCAATATAATTTTAAAATAATTTTAATAAAATTAGAAAGAACTGAAATTGTAATATATATATCAGAAAATTCAAACAATTATAAATACGATTAGAAATAGTTATAGCCATTTGCAATATATTCGGGGTTTTGCTATTGTTTCCGCCCATAAATGCATGATACACTAAAAAATAGATGAAAAATACAGGCTATGGCATTGGGATAAAGAAAGGAGACCTACAGATATGGGAGGATTTTTTGGCGTTGCATCAAAAGAAGCATGTAATCTGGATCTTTTTTATGGAACAGATTATCATTCGCATCTTGGAACCCGCCGCGGAGGTATGGCTACTTACGGAAGTGATGGCTGGAAGAGAGCGATTCATAATATAGAAAATTCGCCGTTCCGTACAAAATTTGAAAAAGATGTTGATACAATGAAGGGAAATATTGGAATTGGATGTATTTCAGATTATGATCCACAGCCAATTCTGATCCAGTCGCATCTGGGGTGCTTTGGAATTACGACAGTAGGTAAGATCAATAATGCGGATCAGCTGATCCGGAATCTTTATGAAAATGGACATACACATTTTCAGTCTATGACCAATGGACAGATCAATTCTACAGAGCTGGTTGCGGCATTGATCTGTAAAAAGGATTCGTTTGTTGAGGGAATCCGTTATGTGCAGTCAGTAGTTGAAGGCTCGATGACACTTCTGCTTCTGACAGAGAATGGAATTTATGCAGCCAGAGACCTTCTCGGACGTACACCGGTTGTGATCGGAAAGAAAGAGAATGCATACTGCGTTTCCTTTGAAAGCTTTGCATATATCAACCTTGGATACACAGATTACAAAGAGCTGGGACCTGGAGAAATCGTCTACGTGACACCGGAATCTGTGGAGACTGTAAGTCCTGCATGTGAAAAGATGAGAATCTGTTCGTTCCTGTGGGTATACTATGGATATCCTACTTCTTCTTATGAAGGGGTTGGTGTAGAAGAAATGCGTTACAACTGTGGAAAGCTTTTAGCACAGAGAGATGACCATTCGATCGACGTGGATATTGTTGCAGGAGTTCCGGATTCGGGTATTGCTCATGCGATAGGTTATGCAAATGAATCAGGTATTCCGTATGCAAGACCATTTATCAAATATACTCCGACCTGGCCAAGATCCTTCATGCCGACAACACAGAGTCAGCGTAATCTGATCGCCAGAATGAAACTGATCCCGGTACATAGTCTGATCGAAGACAGGAGCTTGCTGCTGATCGATGATTCTATCGTGCGTGGCACACAGCTCCGTGAGACGACAGAGTTCCTGTATCAGAGTGGCGCAAAAGAAGTGCATGTCCGCCCGGCATGTCCACCGCTTTTGTACGGATGCAAATATTTGAACTTCTCCCGTTCCAAATCAGATCTGGATTTGATCACAAGAAGGATCATCCGTGAGTGGGAAGGCGACAATGATGTCAATGTACTGAGTGAATATGCGGATCCGAACAGTGACCGGTATGCAGCAATGCTGGAGGAAATCCGCAAGAGACAGAATTTCACTTCACTTCGTTATCACAGACTGGATGATCTGATCAAATCAATCGGGATTGATGCATGCCAGGTATGTACCTACTGCTTTAACGGTGTGGAATAACAGGTAAATGAAAATATAAAACAGGTGTCCACGTAAGTATATCTTAGTGATATATCCCAGTGGGCACCTGTTTTTGTGTATACGATGAGCCAAGTGCAGATTTGTGCTTGCACAAGGATCTGCATTTGGCGAATGTACATCATCGAGCTGTTAAGCGAGATGATGTACAAAGTATAAGAATCGAGTAGGAGTCAGCCTACTCGATTATATACGATTTTGGTGTATACAATGATGTGGAATGGTGTACAAAGTATGCGGAGCGGCAGCTCCTTCTGCAAAGCTGCACTATAGCAGCAGATCATCTATCTTCACATAGTCTCCCATCCGGTATGCTTCAATTGCATTTCCATTGATCACATAGAACTTTTCGTTTGCATACACACCGCGGGTTCCAAGATAAGAATTACCGTTGACTTCCTCCTGCATCTGTACCTGGAAGCCCTGATCTTTATCGTAAGAAAGGATCACATACTGGTTGGCAGATCCGGAAAGCGGAAAGCCGATCAGATTCTTTTCCGGATCAACCAGTGCTGCACGGTAGTCAGAAAAAACATCCGAGTAATAGTACTGATCCAGTGTGTACTTGCTGACTTCCTTCACATCCGAAGGATCACTGATATCAAACATGGAGATCTTTACCCCGTTTGTAATGCCATTTTCATCGGTATCCATACCGATGCCAAGAAGCAGGTTATCACTGTAAAAATGCAGGTATTCCGAAAAGCCGGGAATTTTCAGCTTGCCAAGGATCTTCGGATTCTCCGGATCGGAAAAGTCTACGGAGAATAAAGGATCTGTCTGTTCATAAGTTACAAAGTAACCGGTATCGCCCAAAAATCTTGCGGAATAGACCTGTTCATTTTTGGCAAGATCCTCGATCTTACCGATTGTTTTCAAATCTGCATCCAGCACATAGACTGAATTGGACTGTGAAGAGCTTCCGACATTATGCGTAACAGTTGTCACCAGCCGCAACGTATTGTCATACTCATCAATGCTGAAGGAATCGTTCAGATATCCTTTTACTTTGCCCTGGGCAGAGCCGGAAAGTTTTCCTTTATTGTAAGACAGCTTGCGGAGGATCGTCTGATTCTTTGCCGCAAGATTATCTGCGAGGATACTGCTGTTCGCATACTCATAAATATAAATGTTGTTCTCACTCACATAGACTTCGCCATTCTCAGACATGACTGCTTTCTGGTCTGCTGCCTTATCCGGACTGGAAGCGGAAACGGAGCTGACAACAAGGTACTGGTCTGCTGCATGGTTCGTCGGGAGATAGATATCCGACTGCTTCAGAAGATTGTCACCAACAAGCGGAACATAGGAAGGATAATCTTTTTTGGTGATCGTATCGTAAATATAATAGTCGCTGAATACATACAGATATCCGTCTTTAAAACGTGAAGTGCGGTAGTAACCACTCTGATCCACGGTTCCGATGGATTTCGGATTGTTGATATCTGCCAGATCATAAGTCTGGATACGGGTACAGCTGCCGCGGTACAAGGTTTTACTGTCAGAATCAACCTGCGTGTTCTGCATGTTGCCAAGGACAAAAAGCTTCTGGTCACTCAGGTAAAATTCGGATGCCTGAAAATTCTCATTCAGCGAAATACCGGAAACAACCTTCATCTGATCAGACCGGATATCTACAATGGAAATTTCCTGTGAGTTTGCTTTCAGTGTATAAAGATAACTTCCATCCGTTTTTACAATGTCTGCTTCACCGACGCCCTCTGTGCGGACGTTGGTATCGGAAAATGAAGTATCCACAGCACGTGCAGAGGCTGTTGAAGAATCCGAAGAGGAGCTGGACTTATCGGTGCGTGCACCACTGTCGGCTGTTTCATTTGAATACATGACAATTCCGCCGTCGGTTGAACCGGTAACAGATGAAGAATCCAACTCATCCTGATAAGATTGCAGGTATGTGTAGACTTCATCATAATCGGTTGCCGTTTCTAAAGTATCGGAAGAGGCAAGCTTACCGGAGGATGTACCGATTGAAGAACTGCCTTTTGTGGAAGAAGTGGCTGAGTCTGAAGAAAGATTCTGCTGGCGGATGTGGGCGCCAATGCCGACAACCAGTACCAGTGCGGCAGCGATAAGTCCTCCGCGCATCCGGTGGCCGCGGGAAAATCCATGCTTTTTCGGGATATGTCCGGAAGCTTGAGTGCTGTTATGCTCTTCCAGCATTTTCATAATCTGATCCGGTGCAAGGCTTTCCGGAACAGGAGTTTTTTCCGTAGATTGTTTTATTTTATCCAGTATTTCTTTTTCGTGATCTGTCATATAAAACACCTCCTATTACTCTTTTATCCTACTCTTTCAGAAGCCAGCTCATCTTTTCGAGGGCACGCTTTCTGCGGGAGCGGACTGTATTCGGGTTCATTTTTAGCATTTCTCCGATCTCTTTACTGTTGTAACCGCCATAGACGGATAAACCGATGATCAGCTGATCGTCTTCATCGAGAATAAGAAAAGCACGCTCAACATCTGTGCAGAGTCCGTCACAGTATGTGGCAGAAGCATGATCTTCTTTCAGCTCGGTCTCGGTCCGTTCACGGCTCTTTAACTTCCGGTGGCACACATTTGCCAGAATCTGAAATATCCAGGAACGGAATGCTTCTTCTTTGCGTAATTTATGTATGTTCTCATAGGCGGAAAGAACGGCTTCACTGACGGCGTCTTCTGCATCCTGCGGATGATGCATCATGCAGAGCGCAAAACGATACAGATCCTGATAAACCGTCTTATATAATTCTTTAAATGCAATTGCATCGATCATAAAGTCCCTCCTCTCAAAATCGGTTCTTTGTATATAAGAGTATAAAAAAGTCGGAAGTGTTGCAAAAAGGGACAGAAAAATTTCCGTCCCTTTTAAATCATATCATTGTCTGAGAAAAATTAATCTCTGTAATAGTTGATCAGACATCCTTTGAGGATGATCTCACGTTCTGCATCCGTCAGATCACCGAGCTTCAGATCGATCTCCTTCAGATCATCGCCTACGACATAAGCCTTGATCGTGGAAGCTTTATCTTCTACTGCTTTGCGGATATCCGGCACGAAGAGATAGTCACCGTTCCTGAAAGAAAGCTTTGTGTGTTCCTCTTCGGTAATAAACGGAAGCATGCCCCAGTTGATCAGGTTCGAGCGGTAACGTTTGGTTGCGTACTCATTCGCGATATTCGCCCAGCCGCCGAGGACCTTCTGGCAGGAAGCAGCCTGCTCACGGGCAGAACCATCACCAGGTTTGACCGCGAAAATGGTACTTCCGACACCGATATTTCCTTTGCCGACTTCCGGATAAGACTTCTGGATTGCGGCCATCACCGGTTTTAATTCATCCAGTACATCCAGTGGACAAGTACCTGCTTCAATCGCTTTCTGGGCTTTCTGGACCTCTTTCGCGCGTCCTACATAGGCAGGATCCTTTCTGGAAAGTGCAAATTCAGCAAGTCCAAGCGGGTTGGAACGATAAGAAGAAGTCTCGCCGGACGGGATCAGTTCGTCTGTCGTTGTAACCGGATCGTGGATCTCAGATACGACCTTCAGGATCAGATTCTCAGGAAGAGCGCTCATTGCCGGCCAGTCTTTGATGTTCGGACCAAATTTGATCTCAACCGAAGGATCAGCAACGCCGTGGCTGTCAAATACACGGTTGGCGTAAATTCTGGAATCAAAGTGGTAGGTCGGGTTCTTGTATTCAATATCAAAATCTGTTGCCGGAGTAAGGAAACCTTTGTTTGCAGCAGTTGCGGCAATGGAACGTGCATCCATAAGGGCAACAGATGCGATCTGTCCACTCTGCAGCTTGCTTCCTTCACGGTTCGGGAAGTTACGGGTAGAGTGACGGATGGAAAATGCATTGTTTGCCGGGGTATCCCCTGCACCGAAGCACGGTCCGCAGAAGGCTGTCTTCACGATCGTACCGGCTTCCATCAGGTCAGCAACCGCACCATTTTTCACAAGCTCCATGTAGATCGGTGTACTTGCCGGGTAAACACTGAAGGTAAATTCATCTGATCCGATGTATTTGCCACGGATGATGTCTGCGGCAGCACAGATATTTTCAAAACCGCCACCGGCACAGCCTGCGATGATACCCTGATCGACATAAAGCTTACCATTTACGATCTTGTCCTGAAGAGAGTAATCCACAGCACCGTCCAGGCTTACCAGCGCGCGCTGCTCTACATCGTGGAGAACATCTGCAAGGTTGGCATTGACATCCTCGATGGTGTAGACATTGGACGGATGGAACGGCATGGCGATCATAGGCTTGATCTCGCTCAAGTTGACGTATACAAGACCGTCATAGTAAGCGACTGCGCCAGGCTCCAGTTTCCTGAAGTCATCACTTCTTCCGTGGATATCGTAGAACTCTTTGATCTTGTCATCGGTTCTCCAGATAGAAGAAAGGCAGGTTGTCTCTGTCGTCATAACATCGATTCCGATACGGAAGTCTGCACTTAATTTGCCAACGCCAGGTCCGACAAATTCCATGACCTTGTTATTGACATAGCCATTGCCGAAGGTTGCGCCGATGATAGCAAGGGCAACGTCCTGCGGTCCGACACCTTTCACCGGTTCGCCGTCCAGATAGATTCCGACAACGCCCGGCATCTTGATATCATAAGTCTTGTTCAGAAGCTGTTTTACAAGCTCCGGTCCGCCCTCTCCCATTGCCATGGTACCGAGTGCACCATAACGGGTGTGGCTGTCAGAACCAAGGATCATCTTGCCGCCGCCTGCGAGCATTTCACGGGCAAACTGGTGGATAACGGCCTGATGAGGCGGAACATAGACACCGCCGTACTTCTTTGCACAGGTCAGTCCAAACATGTGGTCATCTTCATTGATCGTACCGCCGACTGCACACAGAGAGTTATGGCAGTTGGTCAGAACATAAGGGATCGGGAATTTCTCCAGTCCGGATGCTCTTGCAGTCTGGATGATTCCGACAAAGGTAATGTCGTGCGAAGTCAGCTTGTCAAATTTGATCTGAAGCTGCTGCATATTACCGGAAGTATTATGTGCACTTAAGATCCCATAAGCCATTGTCTCTTTTGCAGCAGCTTCTTTTGTTGTCTCAATCCCTGTCTTGCTTTTTACGGCAGCAAGTGCATCAGGTGCATCTGCAATTACCTCAGTACCGTGTAAAAGATAGGCACCGCCTTCGTATAATTTCACCATATCATGTCCTCCTATTTTCTGTTTTCTATGAATTTCATGTGGTCTGCGACCATCAAAGCAATCTTAAATGTCAGGGCGTCCTCAAAGACTCTGACATCCAGCCCGGTCTGCTTCTGGATCTTCTCCAGCCGGTAGACGAGCGTATTCCGGTGGACGAAAAGCTGTCTTGCTGTCTCCGAAATATTCAGGCTGTTTTCAAAAAATTTATCAACTGTGGATAAGGTTTCTTCGTCAAACTGATCAACGGTATTTCCGGCAAATACTTCTTCCAGGAACATCTCGCATAAGGAAACGGGAAGCTGGTGGATCAGCCGTCCGATACCGAGTTCGCGGTAGGATAAAATATTGCGTTCCGGATAGAAGATACGTCCCACATCCAGAGCCATGCCTGCTTCTTTGTAAGACTGTGAGACCTCTTTGAGTTCGGGAATGATGGTTCCGAAGGAAAGCCGGACATTGACCATAGCTTCGGTGTTGATCGCATTCACCAGCATATCGGCAGTCGAACGGATCGTATCATAATCATCCGTACTGTCAAGGGACTTGATCAGAATAATATGTCCCTCATCTACGGCAGTAACAAAATCGCCGGTTCCCGAGGAATAAATCCCACGGATCATATCCAGGACGATCGTGTCATCTGGATTCTTCGGTTCGATCAGATAGACGACTCTGCGCTGCTCCACTGTGATACCAAGCTTTTTCGCCTGGTTGTAGATATCTACGAGAAGCAGGTTATCCAGGAGCAGGTTCTGGATAAAACGGTTACGGTCAAGACGTTCGCTTCCGGATCTTAAAAGGCTCTCCAGCTGGCAGACACTTAAGCGTCCGCTGGTATGCACATCAATCTCATTATTGTGCTCGATCACGAAAATATAAGTCAGTTCATCATCATCATAAACCGGGAACAGACCATAGCATTCATCCAAGTGCTCCTCCGATACGCCGGTAACCTCCAGCTCTTTTAAAAATGAGCAGACAGCTTTTTTCACTGCAGGCTTTTCCTTACCTACAGCTGCAAGCATCACTCCGTCTGTGTTCCAGATGGAACAGTTACACTCGATGATATCCCCTATTTCATTGATTGTTCTCTGTAAAATCTGGTTGGATAACAATCCATTCACCTCTCCATTCTTTTCAATATATGACAAATGGGAGAATTGTGAAATTCCCCCATCTTCTTCTGACAATACAATCTGATATTATTTTAGCAAATGTTTCACACTTTAGCAAGTTAAAATGAAAAACGTTTTCTCTTATTCGTCTTCGTCATCGCGTCTGTCAAGCATGGCAGCAACGATTTCAAGAATCACAGCAAGACCAATCATAGATACAGCGGCAATCTTGCCGGATGTACCGGTGGCTGCCTGGGCGATGCCGCCGACAACCGGAACAGAAAGCTTTACTTTTCCGATGTAGTTGTTGTAAGGGATCGGATTCATATCTTTTTTCTCATTGGCATCCCCTTTGGTGATAAACTGTCCCATTACCGGGCTGTTGGATACTACGCGGTGGGTGATGATCGAGCCGTCTGCATTGTTGCTGTAAAAAGCAATGACATCATCTTTGACGATCGTGTCTGGTTCTTCATACCGGACATAGACCAGGCTTCCCGTCGGGATCGCCGGTTCCATGCTCCCACTGATCACGGTATACATCTGAAAACCAAAAGCTTTCGGAAGCGTCAGCGGAATACAGGCAAGAATCAGTACTGTCAGTAAAACAGTGCCCAGTGCACTGCAAAATGCAGCCACCGGGCTTTTCTTTTTCTTCGTTCTCTTCAAAAAAGACTTCTCCTTTAGTGCCGCGCTTTTTTTATTTTGCACGTTTTTTCAAGAATACGATCAGTCCTGCAAGAGCTGCTACCGCAACAACGATAATGCCGATCCCTGCTGCGATCGGAGTCTTGCTCGTCTTGTCTTTCGCATCGATATTTCCTTTTGGAGTGTCTTCATCATCCAGATCTACCAGAGACTTTGGTGTCTGTTCATCCGGTGCGGTGGTCGTATCGTCTGTCGTATCCTGAGAATTGTCTGCATTCGTTGTACCACCGGCAGTACCGCCTGTTGTAGTACCACCCGCTGTAGTGCCACCTGCTGTAGTACCACCTGCTGCAGTACCACCCGCTGTAGTACCTGTACCAGTACCGGCGGTTGCACCTGTTGTACCGGCAGATCCGGTTGTACCTGCTGCACCGGCAGGAGTTGCGGTTCCAGGAACTGTTGTTGTGACGGTAGTTGTTGTCTCAACGATACGGTCTGTAGCTCCCGGTGTGTAGGTAAACGTAAATACATTCTCAGATTCATTATCACTCAAAGTCTTCGTAAGTGCAAGAGCATCCGGAATATAATTTTCAACGTAACGGTAAGCAACGACCGGCTTGTCGCCAATATTGCCATAGAATGTCTGACTTTCTGCCAGTGCATTGCCGGATGCATCCTGATAATTTACGGTATAGGCAACCATGTTACCTTTGATTCCGTAAGCGACTACATAGTCGGCATCACCTTCGACGGTAAAAGCAGGAGCGGCAAGTAGTTCTGAACTTGCATTATCACGTCCGCTGAGACGGATTCCTTTGACATAATATCTATCGTCTGTTACCTGAATATTGTACAAAGCAGTATTGTCAAAAGAAAATCGAGATCCATAAGAAATGTCAGATACTTCAATTTTGCTCTGACCATTGATGGTTCCTTTGTTACCTGCGGATAATGTTACCTTGTAGGTATACGGTGTAGTATCATCTGCCATAACGCTCATTGTGGATGCACCGAGTGTCATGGATACAGTCAGAAGAGAAACCAGTAATCTTTTCCATTTTTTCATCTGCTTACTCTCCTTTCTGTCTGCGTCTTTTTGTGTTCTTATTGAGTGTGTAGATACCATATGCAAGAAGGATCAGTCCACTGATGAGTGCAAGCACACAGAAGAGAAGAACTCTTGCGGTATCACCGGTCTTAACGGTGTTGGTTGTCTTAACAATCTTATTCTTGGTGATGGTTTTGCCGGCTGAAACCTTTTCTACTGCAAAGTTCATGCGGAGCTTTGCGAGTGTGAGCTGATAACCGTTGCCCTGTGTCTCACCTTCAACACCGACGGTAAGGTGTACCGTTCCGGTATTATGGGAAGCAAGTCTTCCGAGGTAGAAATATTCCTGGGTTGAGCTATCGATCTGCTTCAGACCTTCTCCTGCTTTGGAAGCGCCTTCCCCTCCGACAGTTGTACTGTCATAGAGTACCTTTTCGGCATTATTACTTCCAACATATGTCAGCTTGTATTCATAAGCACCACCTTCTGCGGAAGACTGTGCATCCTCCAGCGTCTGGATCACTTCATTGGTCATGTACCAGTCGGTATCCGTACTGTCGGAGTTCTTAAGCTGAACCTTGAGCTCGATGCTGTCACCCGGCTGGATATTTGCCAGCTCGTCAGTCACATCGGAGCTTTTAAAATTACTTTCCATCTTGCCGCCGGTGAAATTAACCTGCCATCCGTCGGCTCCCTGATAATCCTTTGCAAATGCAGTTGTGTGTACCCCTGCTGCCATTATCACTGTCATGGCGAGGCACAAAATTTTCTTTTTCATACTCTGTACCTCCCTACTGTAAGCTCATTGTTGTTTCGTCGTCTGATACATTGACATCTACGCCCCAGGCACTCTTGATTGCGTCCTTTGCGTTGTGTGTCTGAACTGCATCCACCTCTGCGTCAATGTGGAAGGTGTAGCCATTGTACTTGTAAGTATAAGTGATGGTTTTACCTTTTGGTACCTTTGTTACATCCGATGCAATCGAAGGATTGATACGGAGTGTATCGGATAATGCCGGTGTCGGTTTACCCGCTTTGAGAGCTTTGGTATAATAAAGAACGGTACGCTCTCTCGTGGACTGTGCATTTGCAACCTGCCATCCGTTGTCTGTGAGGAAGTTCAGCTCGATCAGATCCGGTGAAAGGTTCGTGTTCTTATTGCCTTTTTCGTCCTGCCAGCTTTTTGTGATGATCACACGTACAAAGGTGTCAATCGTACCGCTGTTCTTGACGCTGATTGCTTCGTTATATTTCTTGCCGGGTGTAAATGTCTCATCCTTTCCAAGAAGGTTTGTGAGAAGTGTACCATCTGAGGTTCCCTTCCATTCATTGTTCGATACATAATCCCGGCTGCTGACTACTTTGTCATTTTCCAGAAGAGATACGCCGATACTCTGCATATTCATCTGTGCGGAATAATTCTCACTGTAGTAAGTGAGTGCGGCGCGTGTACTGCCGACAGTGCTTCCAACCAGCAGGAGTGCTGCGGCTGTCAGGACCAGGGCAGGTTTCTTTGGAAATGATTTCTTTTTCTTTTTCATTCTCATTACCTCCTACTCTGTCGTCTGTGTGCTGTCGTCTTTGATTACGTGGTTCCAGTCGGCGTATGGATTGCCGTCCTCGTCGTAGAGAACCGGGGTGCATTCCTGGATGACTACGATGTTGAATTCTTCCGGTTTGTCATCTCCTGACGGAAATGTGTATTTGATGTTGAGTTCCGTTTCCGTTTCTTTTCCTGCCGGAAGTACTTCATCGTAATACCAGTAGCTCGCATCACCTGCTGTCCATCCGCCGTCTGGTGCGTTATAAGTAAGCTCTACCGGTGCGAATGCTGTGACTCTTACGAAACAGTCATAATCACCGGTATTTTTAATTGTAATGTGCTTTCCGTTTTCATCAACTTCTTCTTTCGGGACTGTCTCAGTAAATCCCATATTCATTTTCACACCGCCACCGGCTGTCGAATAGGTTGTAAAATACGCCATCGCGCTTCCAACTGCCAGGGTTCCGGTAAGAGCAAGTGTTGCTGCTGCCATGATTAGTGGTTTTTTATGTAACTTTCTCATTCCGATTCCCCCTTTCTAGTTCTTTTCTGCCGGTTCGGTGTACTGATACTGACCATTTTCGTCCAGCTTGAAATTATTTCTTACGCCGTAGCCGCCATTGGTACGTCCATCGTGTTTGTTGATAAATGAAACCTTTGCCGGTTTGAATTCTACTTCGGTTTCTTTTTCAGGATTAGCAATGATGTCTGTTTCCTGACTTTTAGCAGAAGCGAGTTCATAGCTTGCACCGCTGTAAACCTCCGTTACCTTGACATGAGATCCGGCAGGAATTTTTTCAATCGTTACAGAATGGCTGCCTGCAGCATTGAAGGTAAGCTCTTCGATTCTGGTTTCGGTCTTCTTATCCAGTGTTGTGATATCGATCTGGAATACGAACGTTGCATTGTTACCGAAGGTAGCATTGTGATCTACCAGTTCCTTATTGATCACCAGATTACCGTATCTTACGTGCTGTTCCGGTTTCAGACCAACTGCACTGTTGTATTCTTTGGTCAAATCGTAGATCCAGTCATCACTTGCACCGTTACCACTGTAGTAATTATTGGTCGGAAGTGATACAAGGTAAGGAGTAAAGGTATAAGTATAATTGGTTGTAATCACTTTTGGTGTATCTACAAGGTAAAGTCCGGTATCCAATTTATCTTGGTAGCCTCTTCCGTTCTGCAGTGTAACGGTTTCGGTTGGATCAACAACCGTATTTCCCTTTGAATCTGTCAACTTACCTTGTGCTTCTTTGGCACGTTCTGCCCAAGTAGCAGCTGCAGTATCCAGGTTATCAGCACTTACGGATGAAAAATCCAGTTTTGAAAATGCACCGGTTGCGGTATAGTTGCCGGATACATCAACTGATGCAACTTTGTACAGATTGACCTGAACAGTAACGTCGTCATTTAGAAGTTCACTGTTTCCACCAATGTCAAATTGGATGGAACACTCTGCATCGGTATCGATCGCGCTTGCGGCTTTCGCACCCGGAAGAGTGAGCAGTGGAAATGTAAGAGCGACAGCTAAGAGAAAAGTACTTCCCTGTTTTAATCGTTTATTCATCATCGCCTCATGTCCTCCTTAAAAATCTTGGTTATTCTTTGTGAGCTTTTCTCTTGGAAAGGAATCGCAAGAGAATGATCACAAGAATCGTGATTGAAAGTCCTAAAATTAAATAGAGCATATAATAATTCTGAATGGCTTTTACCATAGAATCTGTAACTGATTCGGTAGCATCCTCTTCGCCGTTATATGGAACTCTGGTTCCTCTTACGAGAAGACGATGGGAGTTGACTCCATATGGTGTACAGGTAAATAAAGTTACCTGATCTTTTCCTTCTTCAATCTGGAGTGCTTTCTCCAGTGTTTCATGATCGTCTTTGTCTACCATCGGAAGAATCTGGTCTACCTTGTAGGCAAGGACTTCATCCAGTACATGGATGTAAAATTTATCGCCAACTTTGAGCTGATCGATATCGGTAAAAAGCTTTGCGCTTGGAAGTCCACGGTGAGCTGCGAGAACACTGTGAGTACTTTCCCCTCCGATCGGAAGCTTTGTGCCATTCAGATGTCCGACGCCGGTCTGCAGATCCTTGTCACCGGTGCCATGGTAAATGGCAAGCTTGATGTTGATCTTCGGAATGGAAAGGTATCCCATTACTCCGTCATCTGCAACGTTCAGGATCTTCCAGTATTCGGTGTCTTTGATGTCATTTTCATCTTCACCGAATACATCTCCGTAGAGATTGTTCTGCTGAATGGTATCATTGAAAGCTTTTGCTTTCTCCCACTCGGATGTGAAGTCCTCTGATTCCATGTCCTGCACTGTATTTTCATAGCTGCTGATCAGCTGGTTCTGTCTGTAGGTATTCCACTGGTTGGATACCGTCGGGTAGATCAGAATCCCAAATCCTATCAAGAATAACAGACCGAAAAGGAAGGTTGAGATTTTTCTTTTCATAGGCATATTCCCTTTCTCGTTCTTATTCTCTTTTTAAGAGGTCTCATTTTTCTTCTTTTGAAGCTTCTTCTCCTTTAAGTATAACACAAGGATGAAGATTGTGGTAATTACAAGACCAATAATTACCCATAAAAGATAATTTGTATGAAGACTGATTCCGCTGAGCGGTGTCTTCTCATCGGCAACTTCCTGTTCCACATAAGGTACTCTGTGACCACGGATCAGAAGCCGCTCGGTATTGACTCCGTATGGAGTACAGGTAAGAAGTGTTACAAGATCTTTTCCTTCTTCTACTGCAAGAGAGGAAGTTTCTTCCGGTTTTACTACGGAAATCTTGTCGACTTCATAACATAATGTTTCGTTTAATACATGGATCAGAAAATGATCGCCTTCTTCCAGCTGATCCAGATCGGTAAAAAGAGACGCACTCGGAAGTCCACGGTGTGCGGAGATAACGGCGTGTGTACTTTTACCGCCGATTGGAAGAGAGCTTCCTTCCAGATGTCCGGCTGCCTGTTTGAGAACATCTTCGTCGGTAGTGTGGTAGATCGGAAGCTTGATGTCAATCTTCGGGATCTCCACGATTCCCATCATCTCGTCACCGGCAATATTCAGAGCATCCATGTAGGACTGGTCTTCTTTGTCACTGGCTGCGGCTACTGCAAATGAGTCAGGAAGGATACTTGGAAGTAATGCTTCGTTGTAAGCTTCTGCTTTCTGCAGTTCTGCGTCATAATCAATCTCATGTGCTGCATCCTTTTCGGATACAGTCTGTTCATAACTGCTGATCAATTGCTTCTGCCTGTAGTTATTCCACTGGTTTGCAACGAATGGATACAGCAGTAAGGACAACCCGGCTAAAAATATGATGCCAATAATAAGTTTGTTTGCTTTGCTTTTCATCCGAACTCTCCTTGCTGTTGTATTATTTTTTAGGAATCCGGGGCGACCTGCCCCGGATTCAATATCTGATTATAAATAATTATTGCAATTATTTGTTGTCTGATTTCTTGCGGCTTGCGAAGAACAGACCAGCTGCTGCGATCATGATAACGCATCCAGCGATTGTGAAGATTGTTGTACCGATACCACCGGTTGATGGAAGAGCGGAAAGCTTGCTATCTTTAACCTGAATAGTTCTATTCTGATGTTCACCTTCTTCAAGTGTTACATTAGGAATATTATTATTGACAGAATATCCTTCTGGTGCAAGTGTTTCTGTGATTACATATTCTCCAGCACCAAGACCTTTAACTGTCACGACACCCTTTTCGTTAACGGTAACATCTGTAACTTTTTGTTTTCCTTCTGGAATAACAGTATCTTCTGTGTATAATGTGTATTCGCCAGCGCTTAATTCGACAAACTCAAGAGTTGTCTCTCCTTTTTTAATGGAGAATTTGGCACCAGTTAATGGATTTGGAGTAGTTTTATTATCATCAGTTTTATTAATTGTGATAGAGCCTGAAGTACCAACTACTTCAGATGGTGTGCTATCATAACCGCTGGTTGCTTTATTGCTGTATGTACCATCATCACTGGTTACTACTGCTGTAACTTCAACACGAACTGCAGCAGCAGCATGTGCGTTTGAGGTTCCGATATAATCAGAAGTAAAACTAACAGTTACGGCTTTATCTTTAACACCTAATTCGCTGATAGTGTAGTCAACATTTTCAGTTAATTCGGTTCCACCAACAGATACTTTAACTCCAGTAACTTTCATACCAGTTGGAGTATCTGTAATAGTAAATGTTCTATTAGTATTATCGTCGGCATAACTTGGAAATACTGTGTCAATGTTAAATTCTACAGTTTCGCCTTTAATAACAAATGTCTGGTTAGAATTTTTTAATGTTTTAACTACAGTATAAGTTTCACCTTTTGCACTGATTTCTTTTGAAACAGGTTTAATTAAATTAGAATTTTCATCATAATCATAAGTACCTGTACCCATTACAGTATAGCTAGTTGTATCACCAGAAGCTGTGATTAAATATGCACCAACTTCTAAGTCTGTAAAATCGCAAGAGGTGGTATTTACATTTTCTTTTACAGCATTTGGAGATGTTGGTAAATATTTTTCAGCTAATTTAGCATAATCAATTTTTGCTGGTTTAGTTGTAAGATCAACTAAAGAAGGATCAGATTTTAATGCGTTTTTTACCCAATCTGTTACTTCCCAACTGCTAGTTGCATCGTTAAACTTAACAACCTGATAAAGATTCAAAGTAGTATTATCATTTGCTGTTAAATTTTTTACAGTAATCTTTGCTGTCGCTGCTGGTGCTGCGAATGATGTCATACTCATTCCGAATACCATTGCCAATGTCAATAACATTGCAAATAATTTTTTCATCTTTTTCATATTGTTGTCTCCTTTTCCTTTTAGGGCTGTGCCCAATTTTTTTATTGTCCCCTCATACGGGAGATTAACTTGTTTTGTGGCTGGGAGCCACTGAAAAGTAAATACGTTTGATTATCTTTCCAGCACCTCCCTGCATTTGTTTTTATATAAGATCCAAACGGCTATGAGCATTAGCATCATACCGCCGATCATATACAGGGAAATTCCGGTGCCTCCGGTTGATGGAAGTGAATATAATGGTGTGTTGTTAAAATAGTAAGTACAATTTGTAGGAGTACTATCTTCACCAGTTATTTCTACTTTTGAAACTATATTTGTTCCAGAGGTCTTTGTAATTGTCCACTGTGTAGGATTCAATGAATATCCTTCAGGTGCTTTAATTTCTTTGAATGTATAGCTATCAGTTACCCATTTGTTGAAAAGAATAGGTGTGCTACAGTTTTCATCTGCATACCATTTTACTAAACCGGTATCATCAGAAAGACCGTAATATACATTTTTAGATTTTGTTCCGGTTAATGAGAACTTAGCACCAGCCAGTTTAGGATGTTCATTTGTAGTAGGATTTACACTTGTACTTTGCTTATAGATTGCAAATACATTTACTTTGTAAATACCTTCTACAGATTGATCAACAACAATCTTTCCACCTTTTGGTACGGTTATTTCTTTTAATTTAGAATCGTTGATTGTCTTTTCTTCTGTTTGCGGTGTATCAATTGTTTTGCCAGCATCTGCTAAAATTTTGTTTCTTTCTTCAGATGTTTTCGGAATAAATGTTACTTTTAATTTGTACTGTTCAACTGTGTTACCGATTACTGTTGCTAGATGATCGCCATTTACACTTTTTGAATCAGGTACAAATTCAAACTTAAATTGTCCAACAATATCATTCGTATTAGGATAACTGTAATCTTTTGTGATGGAAGTACCAGTTCTTAAAGACTTGATTTCTTCATCAGTTAATTCTGGAATACCAGCATCGCCTAAACTAAGACTTGTTTTATCATCTAATTCGATAACTTTGTAAGCGTCCAACAGTTCTTTAGCAAAATTGTTGGAGGTAATAGTTTCATTCTTGTAGAAAGTAATTTCTTTATTATCGAGAGTATGATTTAACAGTTTTACATTTACTGACGGCTGTGGGAATGGCTTTGTATTTGTTGTTCCATCATTGAGATATATTCCCGAATCAGAACCGTTAGTAGGAATTACATTTCCACCGATAAAATCATCTTTTGCCTGAATCTGGAAGTTTACGTGCCAACCAGGATTTGTTGGATCTTCAGCATTTCTGATTTTGGCAGCATCACCAGTCCAGGTGATGGTTGTTGTTCCGTTAGCATTTTCTGTGATTACAATAGTGTTGTCAGCCTTTGTATAAGTTGTGGTATTTGTTTCGGTGTTTTTTACACCTTCTACATTGCCAACTAAAGCAATTCGGCTTGCTTCTGTTAATTTGAATCTTGTATCAATCGTATCTACGATTTTTGTAGGTGTTACGGAATACAGATCACCGATTTTGGAAGCAAGAGATTTAAAGATGTTTGCTAGTTGTGTGCTATCACCTGTAGTGAAAGCGTATTGGTTATTTCCCGAAGCTTTTGTTGCTATGTATTCGGACAAAAATGCGGTATCTGTAGTTAAGGTGTCATGATTGTAACTACTACTCCACCCATAGGTTGTTGAATGAGCATTCCTGTCATAAGAGGAATCACTATCCCCTTTATGCCAGTAAATTTGAGAATCTTTGGAATCTCTTCCAGTTTTAAAGTAACCTACAGTGTAAAGAATCGCATTACCATCATTTTCAGCTTTAATTTTTTCAGCATAATTGCAAGCTTTATTGGCAGACATACAGTTGAAACGTTGCTGCCAATCATTACTAGCGCTGCCTGCTTCATCATAATGTCCTGGCATACCATCTGTAAAAAGCAATACATATTTGTTGGAATTATTAGCAGCTTTAATTTTTGTGTATGCTTGACTTAATGCGTCTCCCATAGGGGTTCCACCATCAACTTCGGTTTTACTGTTTATGAAAGCATTTAATGTATTAACCCCAGCGTCTGTTAATGTACAATAATCCCGTACGGTTGTAGTACCGCTACTGCCTTCATTTCCGCTGAACCATACGATAGATACTTCGCTTTCAGGAGAGCTTTCTTTTAATGTTGAAATAAAGCTTTTAGCGGAATCTTTTACGGTTTTTAAACCGTCAGATCCAAGAGAATCACTTGCATCAAGTACAAGAACTACGCTTGCCTTTTGTGCTGCTATATCAGGATTTCTACCGGTAGTTGCAGCATTCAGATTAATCTGAAAGATACGAGAAGATTCATCTATTATCTCAGCAGTTTTTCCGTTTGTAAGATTCTTTTCAGCTTCTTCCTTTTCTGTACTGTTTGCAATTGCGGTTACGCTTGTTCGAGTACTGTCACCGGTTTTATACATTTTTGCTTCGGAAGTAGTAACATCTACTGTCCAGGTATCTTTTGAAGCAATGTAGCCGTTTGGTGCGCTCGTTTCTTTAATAATGTATGTACCGGAGTACAGACCGCCGAAAGTAACTGTTCCGTTTGGACTTGATACAGCAGTATCTTTTACTGTAGTTCCATCAGAAGCATATAATGTAAAGGTTGCTCCTGCTAATGCAGTACCGGAAGTAGTTGTCTTTGTAAAGGTTAAAGATTTCTCTGCTTCTTCTGAGTTAATAACTTTACTATTAGGAAGTGTAAACTCCATCTGACAGTTAGAAGCATAAGCACCACGCTCCATATAAAGGATTGTTAAGGTGTGTGTTTTATTTCTTTCATCTTCGCTTAAATTTTTTTTGTCTTCAGGTGTATAATTATCCTTTCCGAGGATGGTTTTCCAAAGGTCAACGCTTTTATCTAAAGCAGAGTGGATACCACCGAGATCGATAACTACCTTTCCTCCATTTTCATTCGCGTCTAAAACTGCCCAAAGGTCATCGTCACCTTTAAAGGTATAATTCAAATCTCCGAGATAATCTCCGATTTTAAATTCGATATCATAACGCATACCGAAATAATCATTATGATCATTGTCGTTTGCTGAATCGGGATTATCATTTCTTATAGAATCAAGAGGATAGAAATTAGCACCTTCCGTAGTGTAGCCACGTAAAACGGATTCATTATCCTTTTTCACATCGGTTAATTTATAGGTATCACCGGAACGGGAAAGGCTTAACTTATATCCGCTGAGAACCTGTTTGCCGGATTTTGTGTCTTTTGTAAAAAATCCAGGTTCGTACATTAGCTGTCCGGAAGAGTTCGTCCCCATGTTCAGAGCGCCGGTGCTGAAGTTGACACCGGTTATGATTCCGGTAGTAGCATTCTTATCACCGAATACCTTACCATTTACGTAGTTTACATTCCAATTACGTGAATCTGTATTCCAGGTATTGATGTATATATCTGATTCGTTTATCTTTACTTTTGTGTCATATTTGTTATCGTTATATTGATCTTTTATTAATCCACTTGCAAAACGGGTAGCGCTACTAGAGTTTTCATCATAATTGCTTGAATTGTTAATACTTGCATTATTGTTACCTTTGACCTGATAATCAAACATCTGTACAGATTCATCAGAAGTACCAGTTGTAGCGGTATAATATACTCGATAAGTCTGAGTGTCAGTGATTACTTCGTCACCTGATAATTCAGCGCCTGCACTATCATCTGCATTGACTTTAACAACTTTCTGAGCGGTGTAATTACTAGGTGAGCTGAGATCTTTGATTTCCTGTCCTTTGTTCAGATGAACCGTAGAATCTCTGTATAATGGAGTTGTTGTATTCTGTAAATAATGCTGAACTGTAATGTCAACGCCACCGTCTTTAGTAGTAGTAATTACATAGGTTGAAAAATGATTGGTAGTCATTGTAACGGTATCTTCAGCAGTAATTCCAGAAATATCATTTGCAGTCTGATTGGATTCATCAACATGATATACTTCTACATTTTCTGCATTTGTAAGATTTTCCTTAACTTCGCCACCTTCAAATTTGACATTTACATCGCCGGTTGGCTGTGTTTCGATACCATCTACAAGAAGCTTGATATCGTAAGCTTTATATGTAGCAATTTTGGTATTTGTTTCATCTTCTTTTTTCTTTAATGCGATTTCTACATCTTTTGTTTCTTCTTCATTTAATTCAGAAGCAGAGATCTCATAATTATTACCTTCTGGGAAAGAAGAATGAGGACCAGACATTGTAATAGTGGTTCCGTTTACTGTTGTTTGAATAGAAACATCGCTTTCTTTTTCAATGGCTTCCTGCTCAGCTACAGCAGAACTATCTTCGGTAGTAGGTTCTTCTGATACATTTTCTTCCGTTTGCTGTTCTTCTTGAGTTTCTACAGCTTGTTCTTGATTTTCTTCTGCTTCCGCTACAGGTTGTTGCTCGTCAGTCGAGTCATCCATGGATGTAGCCACCGGTTCATCTGCCATTGTAGTGGTCTGATCCTGGGCTTGCGTATCCAAATCATCAGCAAATGCTGATATCGTACTGCTAAGCACTAATACCATGCAAAGCATGAATGCTATTAAACGTTTCTTTGTATTACTTTTCATGGCGTCCTCCTTTTATTCCTCAATTCTGACTTCATAATTGTTATCAAGTGCTCCGTCTATCAGCTTCAATAATTCAAGGGCACTGCGGAAATGCTGCTCTCGCTGCTCTTCCACCCAAGTAACGCTGCCCTGCCAGGTACCGTTCTGCTGATCCATGATTTTTATTAAAAAAGTTCTTGTATTTTTTTGCTTTTTATTCATGTCAGTTTTCATCTGCCCTTCCTAATTATTTAGACTTTTTTATCTTATATAGGTATTGTATCTGACAAAGCATTACGTGAATCATTACCAATAACGGAAAATATTAACTTTTTTAAGCTATAACAAGAAATAGTCATGTTTTTGTAATAATATAATGATTTGATACCAGGGTCAAAAGGTCAGAAAGCCGATGCAAGATTGATTGCAAGAGGATTTTTGACCTCTTGACCCACCAAAAACATGAGTAAGTAGCCATTTTTCAAAGAAAAATGAGCGGATTACGAATGCTTTTGAGGACTGCGAGAGTGCAAAGCACGTAGTAATCTGATATCAAAGGGGGCAAAATACCTTTGAACCCCAACATCATGATTTGTAGGAGTGCGTAATATTTGTGTCTGACTCTACTATATGTATTGGGATATTAGAATAGAAGTAAAAGTGGGGAATAATGTGATGGAAGTGCAAAAAGTATAGATTGCGGGGAGTGCATAGAAAAGGAGTGATCTGGTTATAGCGGTGAGGGAGAGGGATTTTCCGGACAAAAAGATCCCGTGACTGATATTGGGGAGATGCACTGCATCTTAGACGGTGATCAGTCACGGGATAGGGGGTAAGGGTTATTTAGTTTTTATTCAATGCCTAATTCTTTTAATAGTTTCTTTTGATATTCGATATCTTCGGTAGCACGTTCGAGGTCATTGTAGCGTTTGGATTTTAGGAGATATTTGTTTAGTAGTTTAAATTCATTTAATTCTGCTCTGATTTCAGCGCGTCCTTCCTCTCTGCCTTCCTCTCTGGCATCTTCCTTCAAGGTTTTCTCATATAAGTCTTTGTCATATGTCGTCAGAATCATATTTGTCACCTCCGCTCGATGTTTTTTCAGAAAATCTGCCAACACATCCTGGTGAATACAGGTATCAATTGCCTTTTCTAATGCATCTTCTACAGAAGGTTCTGACTGTATATATTCCCTGACACATTGGACGAATATGGAATATTCTTCAAGCCTTCTGCAGTGCTTCATCAGTTCCTGATTGTGACCATAGTTGATGTTCAACATGGTTGCGGTGCATTCCAGGCAAGGTGTTTCGTTATCTGTATTTTCAAAGCAGTCTGAAAGCTTTAACTCCATGGAATCTGGCTGGTTTTTTGTACCATTGTAAAAGACAATATATTTCGGCTTTGGAAGCCGGACTCTTTTTTCATGGTAGATCATCAGATTATTATCTGCAACATACCCTTCATATAACCGGGAGAAATAAAAGACTTCGCGAAGTGGCATGTTTGGGTTAAAAGTGCTTTGATGCTCATACAGATTCATGGTTCCGCCAACCAAAAAGGATACATCATTTTTCATGGACAGATAAAGGACATCTTCCAATGTATTTACCTCCAGGTCATCGGGATTCTGATAGTCCGTGTGGTTGATCGCATTATAAAGCTGCAGCAGATCTTCTTTGTTATTAAAGATCATTCTCCATAACCGGTCTTTATACTGCCGGTTGTGGGGGTGTTTGCTATGGCGAGATTTTTTCTTTTGTCTTCTCATTGCTTACCTCCATTATAATAGAAAACAGTTCATAAGTAAATTCGCCATATCT
>ERZ773144.1252-NODE-1252-length-23172-cov-4.323009_pt1 | contig 23172 bp, 21 predicted proteins | sample MGYA00580849_ERZ773144 | MGnify/ENA primary metagenome ERZ773144 (study PRJEB29015, sample SAMEA2737861) | human gut metagenome | biome: human gut; feature: human-associated habitat; material: faeces | place: China | collected 2012 ...
CTGTTTACCAAAAGATACAAAACAGTTATTGGCAAACTATGAAGATGTACCCCAAAATATGATGAGTGCAATTGTTGAATCAAATCGTACACGTAAAGATTATATTGCGGATAGAGTTTTAGAGATTGCCGGAGCATATGAAGCAAATGATAATTACGACTCTAGAAAAGAGAAAGAAGTAGTCATTGGAGTATATCGATTAACAATGAAATCAAACAGCGATAATTTCAGACAGTCTTCTATCCAAGGAGTGATGAAACGTGTGAAAGCAAAAGGTGCAACAGTTATTATTTATGAGCCTACTTTGGAAGATGGAAGTACATTCTTTGGAAGTAAAGTAGTGAATGATTTAGATGAATTTAAGAAAATATCAAATGCAATAATTGCAAATCGTTATGATTCCTGCTTAGATGATGTAGAAGAAAAAGTATATACAAGAGATTTATTTAGAAGAGATTAATTTTATTTTAAAAACATTAATGGATTGTAAGAAAAAAATGAATGACTAAGAATATTTTTGATTTATAATAAGTTCTAAGGTGACTAGATGTCACGATAGAACTTCTGGGCATTGCCCCGCTGCTTGCGGCGTAGTGCCTAGCGTTATATAATAACGCTAGGGGTGATTACACATGGGCGAAAGTACAATAATTCGTAATTCTCATAATGTTTCAGATATTGTCTTTCATTTTGTTTGCCCAACAAAGTATCGTCGCGTGGTAATAAACGAAAATGTAGATGAGCATTTGAAGCAAATATGCGTGGGGATTGAAGAAAGATATGATTGGATAAAATTCCTTGAAATAGGGACAGATAAGGATCATGTACATTTTTTGGTTCAATCCACACCGAATTATAGTCCAGCAAAGGTAATCACAACGATAAAAAGTATAACAGCGAAACGCATATTTGCGGAATGTCCAGAAGTGAAGAAACAGTTGTGGGGAGGCTCATTTTGGAGAGAGGGATACTATGTATCCAGTGTAGGAAAGCACACAAGTGAAAAAGCAGTACAGAGGTATGTTCAAAATCAAGGCAAACAAGATGAATATAAACAACTGTATTTGCATGTGTAAGCGCCTAATCCAGAATACCCCGCAGCAAATGCGACGGAACGCATTTACGGGGCTCTGCCCCGGGGTAGTTTGTTTTATTTGGTTGATTATATGTAGAGTAGAAAGGAGAAAATTCTTTATGACAAAAAAGAAATCAGGAAATAAAAGTATATTTAAAAGTTCAGGATTTTATTTTGTGTTGCTGTATTTACTATTAACAATAGCTTTTATTGTTCAAATACTAACAGTTAATTTGCTACCAATGAAATTTCTAATTCCTATTATTGTAATAATAATATTATTATCGTTAGGTATGTACTATTTACAAATGGGAAGGCATATAAATAAGATTAATAAAGTCTTAGGTAAGATATTAATTATTATATTATCTGTTCTTTTAGGTTTTGGAAATTGGTATTTGTATTCAACAGGTTCTGCTTTTAGTAGGATGACGACAAGGAAAGATATTTCAGTTGTTTCTATTGTCGTCATGAAAGATAGTTCTATAGAAAAAGTTAATGATTTAAATGAAAAAAAATTGGGGATAATGAGTGTAGGTGATATAGAAACACAAGATAAGGCAATGTCAGACTTGAAGAAAGATTTAGGCAATGAGCCAACTACAGCTAAATATAATTCATATAAAGATTTTGGTGATGATTTATATGAAGGGAAAGTAGATGCAATCTTGTTAAATGAAGGATCACGTGGAATGTTTGAGGATAATCATTCTGACTTTGACCAAAAAACAAGGGTTGTTAAACAATATACATATAAAAGTGAGGCAAAAGATATAAGTAAAAATGTCGATGTAACAAAAGATCCATTTAATGTGTATATTACAGGTATGGATACATATGGTACTATTACAACAATTTCCCGTTCTGATGTGAATATGATTGTTACTATAAATCCGAAAACTCATCAAATACTAATGACAGGAATTCCTCGTGATTTTTATGTGCCACAAACTTGTCAAGGAAATCAATCCGATAAATTGACACATACAGGTATTTATGGTGTTGAATGTACAATCAGTTCTGTAGAAAATTTTATGGGTATTGATTTGAATTATTATGCACGTGTTAATTTCTCAAGTGTAGTAGATATAGTAGATGCACTGGGTGGAATTACAATTAATGCACCATTTGCATTTACAACATCAGCAGGACTTCAAATACAAAAAGGTGATAATAATTTAAATGGATATGAGACACTGATGTTTGTTCGCGAAAGAAAAAATTTACCAGATGGAGACAGGGAGCGTAGTAGAAACCAAATGAGGGCATTTGAAGCGATAATTAATAAAGCTATTTCTCCTTCTATTATTACAAACTATTCTAGTATCATGAATGCGGTAAGTGGAAGTTTTCAAACAAATATGAGTCAAAAAGAAATGACAGACTTTATTAAGCAGCAATTAAATGATATGAAGGGTTGGGACATTAAGCAAATTCAGGTTAGTGGTAGTGGGGCAACTCTGTACTCTCCAGCTAATGGATTTAATTCTTATGTTATGGTTCCCAATGAAGCAACTGTAGAAAATGCTAAGAAATTAATTGATAAAATTGATTCTGGTGAATTAATTACTGATGAAGATGTAGCTTATCAAAATCAATTGGTATCTAAAGCTGGATAATACTCTAGGTGACCTATTTATGAGGATAGGTCATCTTTTTTTTATTTTCTGGAGGTAACGTTGTTAGAGTTAATTAATTGTGATACTATATAAGCGATATATTTTTAAATAAAGGGATAATGTGAAACATTAATATATCATGGGGAGGATTTATTGATGAGAAAGTATGTTTTACCATGGACGTTGTTTATATTAGAGATATCAAGTTTTTACTTGCTAGCTAATTTTCTTGATTTACCAAGAAATGTTATATGTCATTTTATGATTGTATTCGTTCTATTTTTATTTGTATTTGAACATTATAAGATATCATCTAAACTTATTTGGGATGAAATTAAATCAGTTGGAAAAGCAATGATTTGTTTTTTTATTGTTGAGGTTGTAATCTTATCGGCATTTAATGGGGATGACTGGTTTCTTAGTATAGTGATTTTGACGGCTGCAATGTACTTTATCATTCTATTTTTAGATAGAACCTTAAGGATTTTGTTACGAGAAAACTTAGCTAGAAGAACTTTGATTATCGGGGTTGGTTATGAAGCAGCAAGACTTGGTAACATTGCGCAAAACAATCGCTTTGCGTTAACGAAAGTAATAGGATATTTGCGTTATAAAAATGAGCCTATTGATGAAGAATTGGTAGAAAGATATGAGAAAAACGTAAATACAAAGCCGGAGATAAATATTTATGAAGATATGCGATTAGAGGAAATTATAAAAAAAGAAAAAATTGATCAAGTAATAGTCGCATTACCGGGAGTACCCAAAAAAGAGATAAACAAGTTAATGCTTCGCTTGTATGATAAAGTTAAAGTAATTAAATATATACCAGAGGTTAATGGGCTTTTAACATTTAATTCGAAAATACAAGACTTTGATGGAACCATATTGATTTCAACTGCGCAGGGAAGTATAGGATTTGTAGATAAGGTGATTAAAAGATTAATTGATATTATTGCCTCTATATTTGGAATACTTCTACTAATGCCAATTGCAGTATATGTAAGATGTAAGAATCATAAAAATGGTGATTATGACAGCATCTTTTTCTCACAAGAGCGCATTGGACTAGATGGGAAACCTATTAAAATTTATAAATTTAGGACAATGATTCCAAATGCAGAACAGGTTTTGGAGGAATTGATGGATAAAGATGCCTCTATTAAAGAGGAATACTTAAAAAATAAGAAATTGCAGAATGATCCAAGAATTACAGAAGCAGGACATTTCTTAAGAAAATCTTCATTAGATGAATTTCCACAGTTTATTAATGTTTTAAAAGGGGAAATGAGTTTGGTTGGCCCTAGACCATACCTTTTCAGAGAAAAAGACGATATGGGAGTATACTATAATTCAGTTATTCAGTGTAAACCAGGAATTACTGGTATGTGGCAGGCGAATGGTAGAAGTGATGTTGGGTTTGAAGATCGATGCAAGTTAGATGATTACTACTATCGAAACTGGAATCTGAGCTTAGATATGATAATTCTATATAAAACAGTTAAAAGTGTTTTTTATGGAAAAGGAGCCTTATAAGTTACAGAGTATATTAAAAAAACGTAAGAAAAATATTATACAGAAATACGAGATTGTTATTATAATGGATAGTATGAATATTATATGAAGTAGGAGATTGTATGAAAAATAACGTAGAAAATCAAGAAAAGAAAAAGTTTTATAAAAATGCTGGATTTTATTTTTTAGTTATCTATGCGTGTTTGACTGTTGCATTCATCACTCAGGCATTTATGGTAAATATTGTGCCAATGAAGTTTTTAATACCAATAGTAGTTGTATTAGTGCTATTGTTTGCGGGAATGTGGTATTTCCAAATGAATGGAAAAGTAAATAAAATAAATAAAGTATTAGGAAAAGTAGCTATTGTTGTCTTATCTATTCTTTTAGGAGTAGGGAACTGGTATTTATTTTCAACGGATACAGCATTTAGTAAAATTACAAACAAAGATGATGTATCTGTAGTTTCGGTAGTTGTAATGAAAAATAGTCCTATTAAAGATATGTCTGATTTAAAGGGACAAAGGTTAGGTATTATTAATTTAGGGGATACAAGCACACAAGAAAAAGCTTTGAATGATATTACTTCAGATTTAGGCTCAGAACCAACAACAGTAAAGTATAACTCATATAAAGATTTTGGAGATGACCTGTATGATGAAAAAGTAGATGCAATACTGTTAGATGAAGGTTCCAGAGGAATGTTTGAGGATAATCATGCAGATTTTAATTTAAGAACTAGAGTGGTTAAACAATATACTTATAAAATTGAGTCAAAAGATATTAGTAAAAATGTTAATGTAACGACAAAGCCATTTAATATTTACATAACTGGAATTGATACATATGGAAGTATTTCAACAAAATCACGTTCTGATGTTAACATGATTGTTTCTGTTAATCCAAAAACACACCAAATCTTAATGACTGGAATTCCTCGTGATTTCTACGTTCCACAGACATGTCAAAACAATCAGTTGGATAAACTAACACATACAGGGATTTTTGGTGTTGACTGTACTATTAATACAATGGAAAACTTTATGGATATTGATCTAAATTATTATGCAAGAGTTAATTTCTCAAGTGTTGTAGACATTGTTGATGCGTTAGGTGGAATAACGGTAAATTCTCCTTTTGCATTTACAGCTTATACCAATCACAGTGTACATATTAAAAAAGGGGAAAACCATTTAAATGGTGAGCAAACATTGGGATTTGTTAGAGAACGATATGGCTTATCAGATGGAGATAGAGAAAGAAGCCGTAATCAAATGCGAGTTGTAGAAGCAATGATTAATAAAGCAATTTCTCCAGCTATTATTACAAACTATACAAGTATCATGAATGCAGTGAGTGGAAGTTTCCAAACAAATATGAGTCAAAGTGAAATTACAAGTTTAATTAAAATGCAGTTAGATGATATGTCTAAATGGGATATAAAGCAGATTCAAGTTAGTGGACAAGGTGCAACCATGTGGACACCTGCAAATGGATTTAATGCATATGTAATGGTTCCTAATGATGCATGTGTAGAAAATGCAAAAAAACTAATTGAAAAAATCGATTCTGGTGAGATGATAACTGATGAAGATATAGCTTATCAAAATGAGTTAGTTGCGCAGGCTGGATAAGAAAAACTATTTGAGAGAAAAGCAAGCAATTATACCTATGTTGTATATTCTGCTTGCTTTTAAAATATCATGAAAATTATAATTAAGAAAAAATTTTGCATTATTGAAAATATTGTAGTAAAATCAACATGATACGTCATCTGTATCGGGGAAGTAATGTTTGATATTATGAAATTCTTATGCTTGTATATAGAATATTATTCATAAAATTAAGCATTATAATTATTGAAACAATTAAGAAAGGGGATTATGCGTGGAAGATTTCAAAAAGAATGTAGAAAATAGTGATGAAATTGAGATTGATTTAAGCAGATTATTTCAAGAAATTAAAAAGAAAGCTAAATTTATTATTTTCATGGCAATTATAGGTGCGATTATTGCATTTTTATTCACAACGTTCTTTATAACAAAAAAATATGAAAGTACTGCTAGAGTGTATTTAAAACCAAATACTACAGAGACTGGTACTATTGATTATAATGCAATAAATGCTAACTCTAAGATGGTCAATAACTATATGTTGATCATGCAGGGAGATAGTGTGCTGGATAAAGTAACAAAAACTTTAAAGCTAGAAGATAAAGGCGAAGACTTTGTAAAAGATTCTCTATCTATTACAAATGAAGCAGAGAGTGAGATTATTAAAGTAACTGCAAAAACGGATGATCCACAGTTATCAAAGGATATTGTTAGTGCAACAGTCGATCAGTTTTTTACAGATGTAAAAGCAAAACTAGATGTAAAAAACTTAATGATTACAGATCCTGCAAAAGTGGAAGATATACCAGTATCTCCTAATAAAAAGTTGAATACTTTGCTTGGAGCATTTTTAGGAATTATGCTTTCTGGGGGAATTGTTGTTTTACGATTTATGTTAGATAAAAGATTACATACAAAAGATGATGTGGAATCTTATCTGGAAATCCCTGTGCTTGCAGAAATTCCATATTTTGAGGATTAATCATGAATTTTATTGATATACATAATCATTTTACTTGGGACATTGATGATGGAATGGAAAGTAAAGAGCAGGCTATCTTAGCTCTTGAAGGTGCAAAAAAAGATGGGGTACGAGCAATTGTATCTACACCGCATTTCATTCCAGGAAAACAAGATAGAAAAGATGTAGAAGCAATGAGCAGCAGAATGGAAGAGTTAAAGGACTTGGCTAGAGATTATGGAATTGAAGTATATTTTGGAAGTGAAATATTCTTAAATGATGATTATCTGGAAATGCTGGATAATGAATGGTTTTATACACTTGCCGGTTCTGGATATGCATTATGTGAATTTGATGTTAGAAAGAATATTATAGATTTTGGTGATGAACCAGATGATAAATTATATGAATTTACAGTTCGCAATATGATTCCAGTTATTGCACATGCGGAAAGATATTTTCATAAAGGAGTATCGTTAGAAAAAATTAGAGAATGGGTAGAAAACGGCTACATTATTCAAATTAATCGTACTAGTCTTCTAGGAATGCATGGGGAAACTGCAAAGAAGAATGCATGGAAATTATTACATGCAGGATTAGCTCATGTGGTAGCAAGTGATGCACACAGGGCAAGTGGAAATCGCATTTGCAAGTTAAGTGATGCGTACAAGTTGGTGGTGGATGAAATTGGAGAAAAGAATGCCAATATTCTATTCTATGAAAATCCGCTTCATATAATTAGAAATGAAGAATTAGAAGATATTTCTGTAGTAAAAAAGAAATCTTTTTTTGATAGATTAAGGAGGAGATAAGAAAATGGAAAGAAAAGTTGCTCCTAAAAGAAATGATACAAAGCGAAAACATAAAAGTTCTCAATTTGACTATATGGAAGTGTACCGTCAGTTAAGAACAAATATTGAATATTCATCTTTTAATAAAGATGTTAAAGTTGTCAATATTACCAGCTCAAATCCTGCTGAAGGGAAAAGCTCTGTTACAAGCAATCTTGCAATGGTTTCGATTGCCAAATATTCAAAAGTTCTATTAATTGACTGTGATTTACGAAAACCAGTACAGCATAAAATTTTTAAAGTCTCTAATAAAATCGGTGTTAGTAATTTGATGAAAGATGTTCATGACATCGATATTGACGATGAAAGATATTTTCACAAATTTAAAGATAAAGAATCTGATGGAAAACTATATGTGCTAACCAGTGGGAAATCAGTTCCAAATCCGCAAGAACTTTTAGCAAGTGAAAAATTTAAAGATCTAATTGAAAAATTCAAAGAAAAATTTGATTTTATTATTATTGACTGCCCGCCTTTAAATGCAGTTGCCGATGCAATTCCGGTTTCACGTATTACAGATGGAACAGTATTTGTAACATCAGCAAGAGATACAGATAAACGTGATGCAAAAGATGCTTTAACAATGTTACAAAGAAACGGAGCTAATGTGCTTGGTTGTGTTTTAACAAAAGTAGATAAGAGTACACGTTCTTATTACAGTTATTACGGAAACGAAGAATAGGGGTGTTGCTTTATGAAAGGGAAAAGTTCTTTAGACGGACTAGAGAAAGCAATACTTGGAATTAGTGCTCTTTTAATTCCAATAGTAACAGGTGTTGGTGTATTTAAGGCTAATACTCAGAAAAAAGAAAATTATGTATCCGTATGGAAAGAAACAGATACTTCACAAAAAAGTGATGAAATCAGTTTAAAGAAAAAAGAATTCACACTGCAGCAAAATGCTTCTTTAGATCTAGATCCTTCTGCTTATTTTGATGGAAGCGTGGAAGATTTAAAACAGATAGAACTAAGTCTAGATGATGTTGATATGACAAAACCTGGTACATATAAAGCTAGTGCTACGTACAAAAAGAAATCTTATGATTTCACTATTAATATTGAAAAAAGTGATAATCCGACAATTAGTGCTGAAAAGGATTCTTTTAAATATATTATTGGTCCATACAGTACAATGGATGAAGTAAAAGAAATTGCTAATGTTACAGCAGTTGATAAAGATGGCAATGATATTACAAAAGACATTGTAGGCTGGCCTGAAAAATTACCAGCAGAGTATGGTGAAACTATTTATAAGTTAAATGTTACAGATACCTATGGTAATGTTGGGTATTTGAATATTGAGATTGATTTCGAGAAAGTAAGGAATTAAAAAAAATCTGATAAAATATGATAATAGTTGCTTTGTCACTTTATCATATTATCAAGGACAGATGCAACTGTCTGCATACGATAAATTGTGTGCGGATAGGCGAAGCATGGCTTTTAGAGAAAGTAGTATAAATATATCATATAATTAACTTTATTGCATTTAAAATTAAATTAAATTTTAAATGAAGGAGGGGATATGATGACATCAAATAACAAATTAAGAATCGCAATGCTGGGCCAAAAAAACTCGATCGTAGTGGTGGAATAGAAGTCGTTGTGACAGAACTTTCAACAAGAATGGTAAAACTTGGTCACGATGTTGTTTGCTATAATAGAAGAGGACATCATGTATCTGGTAAAGAGTTTGATTCTGATATTAAAGATAATTACCAAGGGGTAAAAATCAAGACCGTTCCCACCATTGATAAAAAAGGGTTAGCAGCAATGACGTCATCATTTTTTGCAGCACTATATTGTGCTTTTGGTAAATACGATATAGTTCATTTTCATGCGGAAGGACCATGTGCGATGTTATGGATATCTAAATTATTTGGTAAAAAATGCATTGTGACTGTCCATGGAGAGATAGATATAATGGTCTTGTCAGGGATATATGCCTGTAAATACGGTATATTCGCTTAACAAGGCTAATTTTGAGTAATTAACGATGATTATGGCGAAGAAACATATTGCAGGGAAGGCTTATTAATATGTTTTATCTTCGTCCAAAGATAATGATTGAGTTTAAAGTTATTATGTATTTTTTTGACATTAGATAATTAACACAGAGAAAGGAAGTCGAAATATGGCAAATGTTAATTTAGAAAATAAAACTGTTTTATTAACTGGAGTAGCTGGTTTCATCGGTTCTAATTTAGCGAAAAGATTATTTTCTGATATCGATGGTGTAAAAATTATCGGTATAGATAATATGAACGATTATTATGATATTCGATTAAAAGAACATAGATTAGAAGAGATATCAAGTGAGTCTAATTTTACTTTTATTAAAGGATCAATCGCTGATAAAGAGTTGATTAATAAATTATTTGACGAATATAAACCTGATGTAGTTGTTAATTTAGCAGCACAAGCAGGTGTTAGATATTCAATTACAAATCCTGATGCATATATTGAATCAAATTTAATTGGTTTTTATAACATTGTAGAAGCTTGTAGAAATCATCCAGTCGAACATTTAGTTTATGCGTCTAGTTCTTCTGTATATGGATCAAATAAAAAAGTTCCATATAGCACAGATGATAAAGTAGATAATCCAGTAAGTTTGTATGCTGCAACAAAGAAATCAAATGAATTAATTGCACATGCTTACTCTAAATTATATAACATTCCTTCTACTGGACTTCGTTTCTTCACAGTATATGGTCCAGCAGGAAGACCTGATATGGCTTATTTTGGTTTCACAAATAAATTAAGAAATAATGAAACAATTAAAATCTTTAATTATGGAAATTGTAAACGTGACTTTACATATGTTGATGACATTGTTGAAGGTGTAATTCGTGTTATGCAAAAAGCTCCAGATAAATTGGATGGAGAAGATGGATTACCTTTACCTCCATATAAGGTCTACAACATTGGAAATAGTAATCCAGAAAACTTATTAGAATTTGTAACAATCTTACAAGAAGAATTGTTAAGAGCTGGTGTATTACCTAGTGACTATAATTTTGAAGCTCATAAAGAATTAGTTGCAATGCAACCAGGTGATGTACCGGTAACATATGCCGATACAAGTGTATTAGAGGCTGATTTTGGATTTAAACCAAGTACTAGTTTAAGAGCTGGGTTAAGAAAGTTTGCTGAATGGTATAAAGAATTTTATATGAGTGAGGGTGAAAAATAAAATGAAAATTGCAGTAGCAGGAACTGGATATGTAGGATTAAGTATAGCTACATTATTGGCTCAACATCATGAAGTAGTTGCAGTTGATATTATTCCAGAAAAAGTAGAATTAATTAATAATAAGAAATCACCTATCCAAGATGATTATATTGAAAAATATTTAGCTGAAAAAGAATTAAACTTAACAGCAACACTAGATGCGAATGAAGCATATAAGGATGCTAAGTTTGTTGTTATTGCAGCACCAACAAACTATGATTCAAAGAAAAACTTCTTTGATACAAGTGCTGTAGAATCAGTTATCAAATTAGTTATGGAAATTAATCCAGAAGCTATTATGGTTATCAAATCAACAATTCCAGTAGGGTATACACAAAGTATTAGAGAAAAGACTGGAAGCAAGAATATTATCTTCTCTCCAGAATTCTTAAGAGAATCAAAAGCTTTATATGATAATTTATATCCTTCAAGAATTATTGTTGGAACTGATATGAATGATGAAAGACTTGTTGAAGCAGCGCACGTATTTGCTGAACTACTTCAAGAAGGAGCTATTAAAGAAGATGTCGATACACTATTTATGGGATTCACTGAAGCTGAAGCAGTTAAGTTATTTGCGAATACTTATTTAGCTTTACGTGTATCTTATTTTAATGAACTAGATACATATGCAGAAATGAAAGGATTAGACACACAACAAATTATTAATGGTGTATGTTTAGATCCACGTATTGGAACACATTACAATAATCCTTCATTTGGATATGGTGGGTATTGTTTACCAAAAGATACAAAACAATTACTAGCCAACTATGAAGATGTACCTCAAAACATGATGAGTGCAATTGTTGAATCAAATAGAACAAGAAAAGATTATATTGCAGATCGTGTTCTTGAAATTGCTGGAGCTTATGAAGCGAATGATTCGTGGGATTCTTCTAAAGAAAAAGAAGTAGTCATTGGTGTATATAGATTAACTATGAAATCTAATAGTGATAACTTTAGACAATCATCTATTCAAGGTGTAATGAAACGAATTAAAGCTAAAGGTGCAAAAGTTATTATTTACGAACCAACTTTAAAAGATGGAGAAACATTCTTTGGAAGTGAAGTGATTAATGATTTAGAATCGCTTAAACAACAAAGTAATGCAATTATTGCTAATAGATATGATGAGTGTTTAAACGATGTTATAAACAAAGTTTATACAAGAGATATATTTAAAAGAGATTAGAGGAGGAATAAATATGTCAGTATTTGAAGGAAAAACATTAATGATTACAGGAGGAACTGGTTCATTCGGTAATACAGTTCTTAAACATTTTTTAACAAGTGATATTGGAGAAATTAGAATTTTCTCTCGTGATGAAAAGAAACAAGATGATATGCGTCATGAATTGCAAGCTAATCATCCTGAACACGCAGGTAAAGTAAAATTCTATATTGGTGATGTTCGTAATATTCAAAGTATTAAAGACGCAATTGTAGGAGTTGACTACATTTTCCATGCGGCAGCATTAAAACAAGTACCATCATGTGAATTTTATCCAATGGAAGCAGTTCGTACAAATGTTGAAGGAACAGATAATTTGTTACATGCTGCGATTGAAGAAGGTGTAAAACGTGTTGTTTGTTTAAGTACAGATAAAGCTGCATATCCAATTAATGCAATGGGAATCTCTAAAGCAATGATGGAACGTGTAATTTATGCTAATGCACGTGTTGCAGCACAACGTGGTGGAACTGTTATCTGTTGTACTCGTTATGGAAATGTAATGTGTTCAAGAGGTAGTGTAATTCCTTTATTTATTGATCAAATTAAAGCAGGAAAACCAATTACAATTACTGATCCAAACATGACTCGTTTCTTAATGAATTTAGATGAAGCAGTTGATTTAGTTCAATTTGCATTTGAACATGCAAATCCTGGTGATTTATTTATTCAAAAGAGTGATGCAAGTACAATTGGTGATTTAGCAAAAGCTGTACAAAAATTATTCGGTGATACAGGAACTAATATTATTGGTACTCGTCACGGTGAAAAATTATACGAAACATTAATGACTCGTGAAGAAAGATTAAGAGCAGAAGATATGGGTGGATATTATCGTGTTGCTGCAGATAGTCGTGACTTAAACTATGACAAATTCGTAGTTCATGGAGATGTTGAAACTCAAGCAGATGATTCTTACACAAGTCATAACACACATAGATTAGATGTTGATGGCACCGTAGATAAAATTATGACTACAGATTATGTAAAAGATATGTTAAAGGATTGGAATAAATAATGAAGATTCTTGTAACGGGAGCTAAAGGATTTGTAGGAAAAAACTTAGTTTCAACATTAAAAAACATAAGAGACGGAAAAGATAGAACAAGATCTTTTTCTGTTAGTGAAATCTATGAATATGATATTGATTCTACAATTGATGATTTAGATGTTTATACGTCTAAATCTGATTTTGTATTTAACTTAGCTGGTGTAAATAGACCAAAAGATAATGAAGAGTTTTTTAAAGGAAATTTTGGGTTTGCTACAGATCTACTAAGTCTTTTAAAGAAACACAACAACACTTGTCCAGTAATGATTTCTTCAAGTATTCAAGCAACTTTAATTGGAAGATATGCTCAAAGTGACTATGGGAAATCAAAACTAGATGGTGAAAAATTAATGTTTGATTATGCTAAAGAAACTGGTGCTAAAGTGTTAGTTTATCGTTTTCCTAATTTATTTGGAAAGTGGTGTAGACCTAATTACAACAGTGCAGTAGCTACATTCTGCAATAACATCGCAAATGATTTACCTATTCAAGTAAATGATAGAAGCACTGAATTAGAATTGTTATACATTGATGATCTAGTAGAAGAAATGATGCGATGCTTAGAAGGAAAAGAAAACCATTGTGAATTTGATGGTGTGGAAGCAGTTGCAAAAGCTGATGGTAAATATGTTTATGTACCATGTACTCATCATGTTACTTTAGGTGAAATTGTAGATTTATTGGAATCATTTAAGGAACAACCACACACGTTATTAATGCCTTCGATTTCAAAGAATAGCTTTGCAAAGAAATTGTACAGCACTTATCTAAGTTATTTACCAAAGGAAAAGGTTTGTTTTCCATTAAAGATGAACATTGATGATCGTGGTTCATTTACAGAGCTATTAAAAACTGTTGATTGTGGACAATTCAGTGTCAATGTTTCTAAACCTGGAATCACAAAAGGAGAACATTGGCATCATTCAAAATGGGAATTCTTTATTGTGGTAAGTGGTAAAGCTTTAATTCAAGAAAGAAATATCTTTAGTGATGAAGTTATAGAATTTGAAGTTAGCGGCGACAATATTCAAGCTGTTCATATGCTACCAGGATATACTCACAATATTATTAACTTGAGTGATACTCATGATTTAGTAACAGTTATGTGGGCTAATGAATCTTTTGATCCAAATCATCCAGATACATTTTTCTTAAAAGTAAGTGAATAATATGAATTTGATTATTCTTGGAGCTGGTGGCTTTGGAAAAGTTGTAGAAGATGTCGCTAGTAGTTTAAATATAAAAATATCTATTTCCTTGATGATAATTCTCATTTGGATAATGTTATTGGGAAATTAGATGAATATCAGAAGTTTTCTGATAACAATACAGAATTTTTTGTTGCTTTTGGTAATAATGAAGTTCGATTTAATTGGATTTAAAAATTAAAAGCAAACGATTGCAAAGTGACTATTTTAATTAGTAATGATGCCTATATAAGCCAAAAGTCATCTACAGGTGATGGAACAATTCTTTTACCAAAGTGTGTAGTTAATACAGAGACAGCAATTGGAGAAGGATGCATTTTAAATATAGGATCATTGATTAATCACGATGTAGTTATAAAAGATGGTGTTCATATTTGTTTAGGAGCAATTGTAAAAGCGAATAACATTGTTCCAAAATTATACAAATTAGAAGCAGGACAAATTATTGAACGAAATATGATGGGGTAAAGATATGAGTAAAGATTATTCTAATGTTACATTTAAAGAAAATGGAAAATTGAAGTTATTGATTATTGTAGGTACTAGACCTGAAATTATTCGTTTGGCTGCAGTAATTTCAAAATGTCGTAAATACTTTGATTGTGTTTTAGCACATACAGGACAAAACTATGACTATAACTTAAATGGAGTATTTTTTAAGGACTTAAAATTGGCTGCTCCAGAAGTATATATGGATGCAGTTGGAAATGATTTAGGAGAAACGGTTGGTAATATTATCGCTGAATCATACAAGTTAATGAATACAATTAAACCTGATGCACTATTAATTTTAGGTGATACTAATTCATGTTTAAGTGCAATTTCTGCAAAAAGATTACACATTCCAATTTTCCACATGGAAGCAGGGAATAGATGTAAAGATGAATGTTTACCAGAAGAAACAAACAGAAGAATTGTAGATATAATCTCAGACGTTAACTTAGCATACTCTGAACACGCAAGAAGATACTTAGCAGAATGTGGACTACCGAAAGAAAGAACATATGTTACTGGTTCTCCGATGGCTGAAGTATTACATAATAATTTAAAAGATATTGAAGCTTCTGATATTCTATCTAAGTTAAATTTAGAACCAAAAAAATATATGCTTTTGAGTGCACATAGAGAAGAAAACATTGATACTGAAGCAAACTTCCTTTCACTATTTACTGCAATAAACGAATTAGCAAGTAAATATGATATGCCTATTCTTTATTCTTGCCATCCAAGATCAAGAAAAAGATTAGAAGCTAGTGGATTCAAATTGGATGAAAGAGTAATTATGCATGAACCATTAGGATTCCATGATTACAACAATCTTCAAATGAATGCTTTTGCTGTAGTATCTGATAGTGGAACATTACCAGAAGAATCATCGTTTTTTACTAGTATAAATAAACCAATTGCTGCTGTATGCATTCGTACAAGTACAGAAAGACCTGAAGCATTAGATAAAGCGTGTTTCACTCTTGCGGGTATCGATACTAAATCATTATTACAAGCAGTTGAGACAGCTGTTGAATTAGTCAATGATAATGATTATGGAATGCCTGTACCAAACTATGTTGATGAAAACGTGTCTACTAAAGTGGTGAAAATCATTCAATCTTATACAGGAATAGTAAATAAGATGGTTTGGAGAAAGAATTAATGAGGGGATGTTTATGGGAGATATTAAATTACCTTGTTATAGTGTGTTAATGACAGTTTACAAAAATGATAATCCAAATTGGGTTGATTTGGCATTACAAAGTATGTTCAATCAAACGGTTTTACCTTCGGAAATAGTTTTAATCGAGGATGGTCCAGTTTCGGAGAAAATAGAGCGTGTGATTTCCAATTATTCAGCATTGAATTCAATACCTATTCGTTTATTTAAGAACGATATTAACATTGGATTAGGGGCTACGCTAAAAAAAGGTGTTGAATTATGTCAATTTAATTTTATTGCGCGTATGGATGCTGATGATATTAGTGAAAAAACAAGATGTGAAAAGATACTTAAACTTATGGTAGAAAATCCAAATATATGTTTAACAGGTTCTGATGTGGCTGAATTTGAAGGTGATATAAGCAACATAAAAGCATATGTAAGATTACCACAAAAAATGAATGATATTTTAAAATTTGCAAAAAGAAGAGTTCCAATTAGACATCCAAGTATTATTTTCAAAAAAGAGGATATTCTAGAAGTGGGAAATTATAAACCTCTATTAAGAAGTCAGGAATATGATTTGATAATAAGATTGTTGATTAATGGAAAAATAATCTCTAATGTAGATGAAATACTATTGTATCAAAGAATTGATGAAAATTTCTATAAACGTAGAGGTGGTTTAAAAAAAGGAATCACCTTAGCAAAGCAAAGATATGATTTTTATAAATATGGTTTTTATAATTATTTTGAATTTCTATTCTTTGCTTCTATTAATATTGGAATGTCGATAATACCAAATAGTTTAAGGGCAATAGTTTATCAGAAATTACTCAGAAAAAGGAGTTAAATATGCATTCGAATTTAAATAGAATTATTAGTAAAATATTACAACCTATACCCGATAAACTTTATTTAAAATGTATATTTTATTTACGCATGAAGAAACGATTAAATCTAAAAAATCCGATGTCTTTTAATGAAAAAATTCAATGGTTAAAATTATATGATAGAAAAGAAATATATCATACTATTGTTGATAAATGTGAAGTAAAAAAATATGTTTCTCAAAAAATTGGTGAAGAGTATATTATTCCAACAATCGGAATTTGGAAGAGTACAAATAGCATTGATATTAATACATTACCAGCAAGTTTTGTTATTAAAGCTACTCATGATTCTGGTGGAGTATACATATGCAAAGATAAGAGCAATTTCAATTTCGATGACTGCTATCGTAATCTGGAGAGAACATTGAAGCATGATTTTTATTTAAATAGTCGAGAATGGGCTTATAAAGGCGTTGAATCAAGAATTATCGCTGAAAAATTTTTAGATGATAATGACTTAAAAGATTATAAATTTTTTTGTTTTAATGGTAAGTGTAAAATATTTAAAATTGATTTTGATAGAGATACTAAGCATGGTGCTAACTATTACGGAATTGATGGAAATATATTACCTTTTGGAGAAAAAGTATGTCCACCAAATTTTAATAAAAAAATTGATCTTCCAAATAATCTTAGCGAGATGATTTGTTTAGCAGAGAAGTTAGCGGAAGGAATACCTTTTGTAAGGGTAGATTTTTATAATCAGAATGGCAATATTTATTTTGGCGAGATGACACTCTATCCATCATCAGGAATTGGACCATTCACAGAAGAAGAATGGGATTTAAAACTTGGTGAGTGGATTAACTTGCCTAGATAGGAGGTATTTATGGAGACAAAGGTTGCTTTGTTAGGTGATTTAGCTGCATTTGATAGTGGATTGCTAGGACATGATTGGAAACAAGGATTAAATAACTTGAAGGAATATTTGAAGTCTTTTGATTTAGTGATTGTCAATCTTGAAGTCCCAATTACAGATATTAAGAGCAGTTATGTACCTAAAGGAATACACATAAAAAGTAATGAAAAGATAATTGAATTATTAAAGTATTTAAAAATTGATGCGGTATCTCTTTCAAACAATCATATTTGTGATTTTGGATTGAAAGGGATGGAGGATACTATAAACGCTCTAGATGCTGCGGGTATTCCGTATTTTGGTGTTAATAATAGGGTTTATGAAAAAACAATAAACAATGAAAAATTACTTTTTTGTGGGTTTTGTTGTTATAGCACAAATGGTTTTGGCTACATTGAAAAACAAAAAAACTGCGGAGTCAACGCTCTCACGTACAAAAATGTAGAAAAAGCACTCGAATATGCTAAAAGCGTTTCAGCTATTCCAATCGTAGCATTTCATTGGGGTGATGAATATACGTATTATCCTAATACTAATCAAATTGAATTAGCTCATTCATTAGCTGATAATTTTGATTTTGTTTTATATGGACATCATACACATGTTATGCAAGGAATAGAGAAATATAAATCATCAATTCTAGCATATAGTTTAGGTAATTTTTATTTTGATGATTGTCAATCACCAATTAATAAAAAACTTGTAATAAAACAATCAGAAGAAAATAAAGAGTCATTCATATTAAAACTAAATATTTTAGATGGACAGATTTCATATGAAACGCAGGGAATCCTCTATGATAATTATTGTATTAAAGTAGTAGATAATGATACTTTATTAAAGAAAATTTCTAACGAAATATGTAATAATAAAACGATTGAGTATCGTAATAGATCAAATGAAATGATAGCAAAATTGAAAGCTTATAACCTTGTTTCTCACGATTTTAAATGGTTTTTGACAAAACTAAACTATCACTCAATTGGTGCTAAGATTATTAGTTATTATTATAAGCATAAATATAAAGGAGCTTATAAAAAACAATGAAAAATTACATTTTATATATCGGCGACTTTAAATCTAGTCGAAAGGATGCCGAATTTCAACTTGTTCTCGGAAATGCATACTTATTTCAAGAACAAGGCTATTCAGTAGCATTTGTCGGGAATGATCAAGCCCTAGTCTCTAAAAATGAAATTAAAACTAAGTACGAAGATTTTATTATTCATAATTTAGATTACAAGAAGAACGGAGCAGACATTAAAAATATATTCAAATTACATAAACAATTAGTTGCATTAATTAGAATTTATGATCCGTCAATAATTTGTTGTTATGGTTCATTATCTTTATCAGTTCATTTATTTCTACTGAAATGTTATTGTAAAAGACATAACATTAAATTTGTTGTAAATTGTGTAGATTTACCACTAATAAATAATGGGAGTATTATTTCAAAAATAGTAAGGAAATGCGATAGGTTTTTAAGACAATTTATATATAAAAATTCTGATGGTTTAATTGCAGTGAGTAAATACATTTGTAGAAAAATAAATGTTAGAGGCGCTGAGGTTGTTATCCCCCCAGTTAGAAAAAATTATAAACAAGATTATATAACAAAAAAATCTGATCTACCTAGTTTTATGTATGCAGGTGTTCCGTTTCCTCTAGATGGACGTAAAATTTCAAATGGATGTTATAAAGATAGATTGGATAAAGTAGTGGAAATCTTTTCTAGACTAGAAAGTAAGTATGATTTCATTTTTGATGTATATGGAATATCTCTTGATGAATATACAAAGGTTATTCCACAGCATAAGAACATTTTAGAAAAGTCTAGATGCATTCATTTTCATGGTAAAATTAGTAAGGAAATGTGTGATGAAATGATTGTGAAACACGATTTTATGGTTTTATTACGTGATGAAAATAGGACAAGTTTAGCTGGCTTTTCTACTAAAGTAGTCGACTCAATTAGTTTAGGAACACCCGTCATCTTGAATCCGATTGGTGATGTTGCAGAGTATCTAAAAGACAAATATAATTCTATTTTTGTATCTAATATATCATTGGATACAAGTTTATTAGAATTTGAAAGTATTCTGTCTATGAAACAGTCTGATATTGCTTTATTGAAGAATAATTGTAAAAAAGAAAATCCGTTTTATTATAGAAATTTTTCAAAAAAGACGGAATTATTTTTTAGAGAAGTGTTAGAGAAGAAAGTATAATTTCTATTTTTGCTTTCTTGTTTAATACGACACTAAATCACAATTAATAATGTAAATTAGAGTGGCAGAAAGGAGAAGGTATATTGTAAGTTACTGTTTAATGAGATGCTTATGATATGTCAAAAAAATGATGATTAAATCTATATTTCAAAAAATATATATGAGAATTAAATATAAAAATTGCAAAATACTTGGAAAAGTAACATTGAATTCTATTTTAGAAGGTGGCAATTATATTGGAAAAAACAGTAATTTTGAAGGTGAAATGGGGTATGCTTCAAATGTTGGGAATAATTGCTCACTTTCTGCATCTATTGGTAAATATACATGTATAGGACATAATGTTATGACTGTTGTTGCTACTCATCCGCTTTCGCCATTTGTATCCATTCATCCAGCATTTTATACAATTAGAAAAGTTCCATATACCAAATTTACGGATGAACAACTTTTTGATGAGTTTAAATATGTTGATAAGTCTCGAAAAATTGGAGTTGTCATCGGAAATGATGTCTGGATTGGTAATAATGTATTAATTATGGGTGGTGTTATCATAGGTGATGGTTCGGTAATTGGAGCAGGATCTATTGTAACTAAAGATGTTGAACCATATACTATTAATGTTGGTGTTCCTGCAAAAAAAATAAAAATGAGATTTTCAGAGGAAAATATTGATTACTTAAAGAAAATTGAATGGTGGAACAAAAGTTCAGACTGGTTAAAAGAACACGCAATGTATTTTACAAACATTGATGACTTTAAGAAAAACACTAGTCAAAGGGGTGATATTAGTGACAATCAAAATTAAAGATATAAAAAGATTTATAATCTGGATTTTTATTACATTATGCATTTTACTTAATTCGTCTTATGCATATGTATTAGTATCTGATACTTTATCGCTTACTGCCTTATTCTTATTGTCTATTTGTTGCGGATTATACTTATTAATCAAAAAATCATCATTTAAAATTGGATATTTTTTAAAACAACCATTTTTTTATCTATCAATTATAGTAATAGTATTAATGTTGTTTGATGGAAAAATCCAAAGTTGGGGTGCATACATACATATTGTTTTAGTATTACTAGTATCTATATACTTATGTACTAACATTGATTATTCGGTTTTTGCAAAAAATACTATTCGATTAATGGCATTTATGACTATTATCTCAATTGCATTGTGGGTATATGTAAATGTATTAGGAATTTCTCCATCTCTACCTTTGATAAAAGGTGCAAGCAATGGATACTATTCCACATACTATAATTTAGGAATTGTATTTATGAATACCTTTCATACATCAAAAATAATGGGTGCTTTTTGGGAACCTGGTATTTATGCAGCAACAAGTATTCTAACATTAGTTATGTTAGAGGATTTAAAAATATCAAGACGAAAATACAATATGTTTAGGATTCTTTTTATTGTTGGAATTTTATTATCCTTTTCAACTACCGGTTATTTTTGTTTAAGTGTTTATTTTGTATATTCTTTAATAAATAAACAAACTAATAAAAAAAGAGCATATATTTTATCCTTTTTAATCTTAATGATGGGTCTTATATTTGTTCTGTTTTGGAACAATATCTTAGAAATTTTAGTTTCAATTTTACCTACTGTATTTGGAAAGTTAACATATGATAATGCATCTTTACTAACTAGAACTTCAGGGCCATTACTAGATCTTACTATTATGAAAAATAATATTATTTTTGGAGTTGGCATGTCCAATTATAATATTCTTTGGACAGATATTGCAAAGAGTATGTTTGTCGAATCTCGTACAAGTACAATTACATTTTATTTAGCCAATTTTGGTATATTAGGTATTCTTTATTTTGCTCAGATTATAAAAATCTCAAAAAATAGAAATATGAATTCACTAGCCAATGGATTGCTTGTTATTATTTTTATAATTATAGTAAGTACTGAACCAAATTATTTTAATGTATTCACAGCAATGACGATAGTGTATTTGTCTAATAAAAAAAGGAGTGAAAGTAAAAGAAATGATTAAATTTTTAAGAAATTTAGATTCAACTAGAAAAAGTAGTCTAATAAATTTTGTGTTAAAACCATTGAATGTTTTACTTGGTATTGTATATACCCCTTTGTTATTGTCATATTTAGGTGCTGAAAAATATGGTTTATGGGCAACAATTTTATCCATAATAAATTGGATTAACTATTGTGATGTTGGAATTGGACATGGATTGCGAAATCTTGTTACAAAGGAACTTGTTTGTAACGATGAAGAAGGAGTTAGAAAATCTGTAGCAACTGCATATGTGATATTATCAATAATATCTATGATTGTCCTTTTTGTTTGTATAATTATTGTTTTTTCTCTAGATTGGAAAATTGTTTTTTCAACTGAAGAAAATATGAGAGTTCCATTATTGATAAGCTTTGTGTTTATTTGTTTGAATTTTGTCCTAGCATTGTCTAACAGTCTACTTTATGCTTTACAACTTTCAGAAAGAGTTGCTATAAGAAGTTGTTTGGTTCAATTATTAAATATAGTTGGTGTTTTTTTATTAATGCAGGTATCCTCAGGAAATTTAATTTTATTATCAATTTTATTTGGAGCTACAAGTAGTATAATATACTTATATAATACAATTTATCTTTTCAATCAAAAAGAGTGCTTTTTTCCAAAAATAAAAAATTTTTCCAGTGAAAAAATCAAATATATAACTAATACTGGACTAAAATTTTTTATTATTCAAATTGATTGTTTAGCTTTATACACTGTTGATAATATATTAATTTCACACTATTTTGGTGCGGCTTCTGTAACGCCATTTAATATAACATATAGAATTTTCGAAACATGCTATGCATTTCTGGCGGCATTGGTACTTCCATATTGGTCAAAAACTACTGAAGCTTTTAGCAAAGAAGACTATAATTGGATAAAAAAATCATCGAATAACCTTTATGTAATTGCAGCAATTTTTTGTGTTGGTTATGTATTAGTGGCTATTCTGTTCAAACAAATTACATTCTTGTGGTTAGGAGAAGAATTGAATTATCCAGCAGGATTAGAATGGATAATGTGCATATACTACTGTCTTTTTTCATTTGTATGTGTAAGCGTTCAGTTTATAAATGCGTTCAAAATTTTCAGGAAAATCCTTTTGTTATTCATTCGGGCACAAAAATTGTT
>ERZ773144.1282-NODE-1282-length-22892-cov-7.543679_pt1 | contig 22892 bp, 25 predicted proteins | sample MGYA00580849_ERZ773144 | MGnify/ENA primary metagenome ERZ773144 (study PRJEB29015, sample SAMEA2737861) | human gut metagenome | biome: human gut; feature: human-associated habitat; material: faeces | place: China | collected 2012 ...
ATGTTCCACGGGGTTTTAAATTGCACACGCGTGGGGATTGATGTTGGATTCTACATAGATAAGTAAAACCTTGCCCACATAGTATACAACGGATAGCCATTTTATCCAAGGTTTTTTCATGAATTATTTATGTTATTTGATATTTGATAAATAAAATGGGAGATAAGGCTGACACGGAACGTCAGCCCAATCTTTACTACCTCTCCCGTTCGAAATCTGAAGACTGAAGTTTCTAAAAATTTAACTGGAGAAAACAAAATCTATATTAAAATAGGGAAACAATATCGAAACAAACAGGGGATTTATTATTCTCCAGCCTTCTTTGATTTCACTATTAATATGTCAGATTCCGAAAAAAACTACAAAATAAAATTTAAAAAACTATTTATCATAATTACAGTCTTTGTTCATTTCTCTTGAAAGCCATTTATCATATTGCTCTTGCTCTGTGAGAAAAGTTTCAAATTTTCCAATATCTTCATTTGTAATATTCCTTTTTAAAACTCTTTCTACAATTTCGCCCAATTTAAACAAACGATGATTCCTTGCTTTTCTTTCCGCTGTTATAGCCTGTGCAGCCATTTTTCGTTTTCGTGCTTGCATCATTTTTAACTCTTCAATGGATTTGCTTTCATTAATAGAAAACTGATCAATTCGTTCTTTGAGACTGGAAACTGATTTTTCGGTTTGGGTGTTTACTGACTCTTCTGCAACCTCAAGCATGTTCCAAAAATCATCATCCGATAAATTATTATTCATTTTAATCACCGCCTTTTATTTTTAATATGTCAGAAAAATTTTATGTTAATAAAAAAGCATACAGACCATGAAAATTTGAATTGCGCACTTATAGACATCATCGCTGCGCGAAATGTCCGTGCGATCTTCGATGACTCCTCGCCGGAGGGCATCCTACGCGGATAGCGTTAGCTGTCTACGTTTTTTTATCGGTGCATCTTTCTGACATATATAAGTTAGAAGGGAGGTGATGTGAATGGCGATATATCATTTACACTGTAAAATTTTTAGTCGCAGCAAAGGTCAGACAGCAATTGCAGCAGCAGCCTATAGATCCGGCACCAAATTAGAAGACCATGAACTTGGCACCGTTTCTGACTACACAAAGAAAAAAGGAATTGCTTTCTCGGAAATAGCATTACCTTCAAATGCTCCAAAAGAATATGCTGATCGTGAAGTTCTGTGGAATGCCGTACAAGAAGTTGAAAAAAGCAAAGATGCGCAGTTGTGCCGTGAATTTGAAATTGCTCTGCCAAAGGAACTTTCTTTAGATGAACAAATCGATTTGGTTAGAACATTTACAAAATCATTAGTTAGTGAAGGCATGATTGCCGATTATTCAATCCACGACAAAAATGACGGAAATCCACATGTACACATCCTTACAACGATGCGAGGGATTGATGATAAGGGGAAGTGGATGTCAAAACAAAAGAAGATCTATTCTCTTGATGAAGGTGGTAACAGAATTCCTATCATTGATAAAAAAACTGGTCAACAGAAAATCAGTAATGGACGTCGACAATGGAAAAGAGAAACACTCCTTGATACTTCATGGAATTCAAAGGAACAGCTACTTGCCTGGAGAAAAAGGTGGTCCGATATTTGCAATGAGGCTATAGATAAAAAGAACGCTCTTATAGAAGAAGAAAATCTTGCAGTAAACTTATATGCTCAGCAACCAGAAATTAACCACATCGACCATCGCTCGTATGCAGAGCAAGGGGTAAATAAGACCCCAACAATTCATGAAGGTTGGCAAGCACGCAAAATGGAACGATTAGGTATGACGTCCGAGAGACTAGAGCAAAATCGTAGAATCAATCAAATGAATTCTATCTGGTCCCAATTAAATGATGTTTCAAAGAAGTACAGAAAATATAATGAAGACCATTATCAAGATTATCAAAAGGAGGTGAAAAATCATGAGCGAAGAATTAGAAATTTCAGATCAAGCAGTGGAAGAAGTTCAGGAGTTACTGGACACTCAGGAGCAAATTATCAGAATAATGTTTACTCGATTGCAAGATACCCACAAACTGAACTTGCGTCTTATGGAAAGATTGCAGCAATGTCTAGACGAGGTAAATCATCAGAAGGAACTGACTCAGCAGGATTAGCAGATCATACATCACTATCAGACATAATAAGGATTTCAGATTTAATTGATGATGCAAATTCAAGCATGGAAAGTGAAGCTGAAACACTTATTGAAGCAATTATCGACGCCTTATTTTCTGGCAATAAGAAAAAGAAGAAACACGGATTACAGCTGGTCAGATAAGATTATAAATATTCAAAATAAAGGAGAATGTGAAATGAATAAGAAAATCAAAAAATTAAGAAAAGAAATTTGGAAATTAATGAGGGTAAAAATTCCAGCTATTTTCGAAAGCTCAGTAGACGAAGAAGATGAATTAGGAGCTGACTTAGAGGTTGAGTTATCCATTGGCAAATACGCGGGAGCAACCACATGGGAACTGGGTAATGATGATGCATCATTGCTTATTAACGTTTATCCTAGTGGGCTTGTAAATGTATGCGTTGACGAAGTGAGTCACTGTGAAAAACAATTCACACTTTGTGATGCTTTGAGCGATAAATCCACTGATGCTAAACAAATCGTTACGGATATCGCTACCCTGCTCGATATCTTTCTTGAAGGCAACTGGCATGCCTTTATGGATTACGTTGTGAAATATAAGGATGATTGGAGAAAAGCAATTTCTGAATATTTAAACAGTAACTCTGATGATTATAACACTACGTATATTTGTATCTAAAAATAAAGGACGGGAGTAATCAGATTATTATATCTGGTCACTCCTATTTTTGTAATTATAAACTACTTCATCTTATCTTTACTTGAATTATGGTCGCCATCCATATGTGCAGATTGGATGTCGTTATTAAATACAAGATCCAGCAGATATTTTTGCTTGGTTACACCTGCCATTTTTATCCTATTAGTTAACAAGTTATATTCATTTTCTGTCAACCTTAAAAGCAATTCTCGATTACGCTTACGCATATTAGTGTCTCCTTTATTTTTTTATGTATTTTCTATTGAAAATGGTTAACTATCATAAATCAAAGTTTTAGGTAATTATCAGTAGGAAATAAAGACCATCGACATCAAAAAAGAGAGATTTTCTGACATATATTAAACGTAAGAATGAAAATTATTTTACAGAGTGAATAAATTTAGGAGGACTAATCAATGAACAATGATTTAATAAGTAATTTCATTGCAGATATTTGTTTTGTTTTAGGGATTGATGTCCCGAAGGTAACACATAATTTTTTGGAAATTTGTACCGACACACGAAAAGAACAATTTACAGGAGAGAAGTTTTTTATTCCTGCAACCGATGAACCAGATTCAGAGTTCTTGTTCTATGTTGCACATAATTTACGCGTCAGATGGCAGTTCTTAACCAATCCAGATTACTTTGATTTTCAGTCTGTAGAAGAGATAGGTATTAACAACTATGATAATCAACCGGCAGAAGTTGATGCTGTGGCATTTGCTTCGCTTTATATGATTGGTTATTTTCAATTAATGGATGATTTTACATCGGTATCATGCCAGACACGAGAACTTGTTCTTAAACGTATGGAAGAAATTCTGGAAGAATCATTATAAATTCACATATTTTTATTGGTTATGATGTATGTAACAATTGATATCCAAAAAGCTATCCAAAATTCAATTTTTGTGACGTTTTTCTGACATATATATTGTAAAGTAATTATTTAACAGAAAGGAAGTTTTGATATGACAAATGGAAAGAAACTCGAGAGTGGGTTTTATGGTATCAAAATACTAGATGCCTGTGTTTATTTAAATAAGAACCGAACTGGTAGACACATAAAAATAGCGTATGATATATTATCTCCTGAACCATTTCGGGACTTTTTCGATAGCGATTATATGCATCAACAAAAAGAAGACCAGAAGTGGAATGGATACATTTATCTGCCAATTCCATATCCAGGAAAAAAATATAATTCATCTAGTGTAAAGAAAAAATTTGAAGAATTCGTTCACGCACTTGAGAATTCCAATCCTGAATACAAATATGATAGACAAGTCAAGTCCATGATAGGTTTACGACTGGGGGCATATATAGAAATTCAACCACATGAATATTCTAATGGATTTACATATGGATATAAAAGGGTTGCTAAGTATTGTTCATGGGATGAATATGAGGCTAAAAGATGTGACAAACTGCCAATTTTGGAAACTGATAAGGAGGAGTAAGTTATGCGAAGCTATGATCAGGTGAAATCGCTCTCGAATTTTCGAGTTATTGTAGACACAAGAGAAAAAAACACAGAGAAAAGTAAAATTCGTTTTCGAGAGTTTGGAAGTTTTGAAAGGCAAGCTTTAACCGTAGGGGATTATACGTTTAATGCTACTCTACCTTCTGGGAAAAAACTTCACGATGAGACGCATGCTGTAGAACCGATGGTTGCAATTGAGCGCAAGCTTGACTTAGGGGAAATAGCAAGTTGCTTTGCTGGTAATAAGAAGCATCGGTTTTATAACGAACTTGAGCGTGCGAAGGCGGCTGGATGTAAGCTTTATTTGTTGATTGAAGACGCAACTTGGGATGACATTTTTGAACACCGTTATCGTTCTCAAATGCAACCTGAAGTCTTAATCGCTAATTTGAATGCTATTCAAGCAAGGTATGATGTACATTTGGTATTCTGCAAATCAGAATATTCTGGAAAATTGATAAAATGCCTCTTATATAGGGAATTTAAGGAATTACTGCAGCAGGGAAAATTTGATGACATGACTCTTTAGCGTATATATATTTGAGTAGAGTTTCCGTTTCCACCTAAAAGGATGGATCATCCAACCAAATTGCCGGGACCCCCGTTCTTTTGGTTGGACCATCATATAATAAAAATGTAAAATAATATATGTGCGTATGTGTTCCCTTCTCGAAAAGGGAACACAAGTGCACTAGGTACTGGAGTTCACTCTAATAACCTCAGATGCCGCTAACGCGGCGCCTTCATTAGGAGCAAATCTGCTTATTGTACGAATCACTGCATTGTTCAGATCAGTTGATTACCTTTACGAAAGCCTGAACCTTCCAATAGATAGAAAGCCTCGGTAATACGCCGAAACTTTTTTATCTATTCACTGGTTCCGAATAGTGCACGCATCACTTAATCATCATGCGCTGCAGTACAACGAAGCTCTTCAACAATTTCTTCAAGAAATTCATCTATTAAGATTTCATCAAGGTCAACGTCAAAACAGCTAAAGTCCTTTAAATAGCTTTCTTGATCCAAATCGCCATAGATACGCATGCAGTTTTCATCATAATAGACTTTAATGCCATCCAGGTTTTTCTTACCGTATAATCGATTTTTAGTAATTAAAATTTTTCTTACGTTTTCTGTTCCTGGCTCTTTTTTGTTTGCTTTAAGATTGTTATAAAATAAGATTAACGAGCTACGTTTTTTTGTTACACTTGAACCACTAATTGAATCGTTTAAATTTTGAACCTGATAATTTGTTTCCTTTCTCGTGTGTGCAACCAAGATTACACACACATTATTATCTGCAGCAAACTCTGCCAAACGACCCGCAACTTTAGCTTGTCTGTCATTTTCACATACAGATGTGCCGACCAAGTCATCGCCAGCGCTCATCAGGTTATCAACAATGAAAATATTGCAGCCAAGTTTTTTATGTGCATATAACATATCAGACATAAAAAGTTCAAATTTATCAGTAGCATTTGCACTCACACTATAAGGAAAGATTCTTCCTCTATATTTTGATGTTATCAAATCTACCACGCCATCCGGAACAATAGGACGACCGAAACGATCTCTTGATGTATGTGCTCCTGCCATCTGATATGTAAACGTGTTAAGCAACAAACTGTCTGACATTTCGCCTGAATACAAGAAAATTTTATTTTCAGTATTTTCCATCGCATGACAAATGATCTGTGAAACAAAAGTGCTTTTACCCGAACCTTCATAGCTGGCAATTGTCGTCATCACTCCGAATGGAATTCCACCATGTAGCTCTGAGTCTAACTGGCGAATTCCTGTTGCTAATTTTTTGATTTTGTAACGATTCTCACGCTTTGCATCCATAAGATCTCTTAACCTTAACTTTTGTTCATCCATTTTTACACCCCCTTCGAATACCAGCTATCGACTACTGCCTGTTCTTCTTCAATAAGTGTTGGTCTGATGGTATTTCTATATTTTTCTTCATGTACCAATTCATCGTTAACAATTAAGCCAGCTGCTGCCATTTTGTAATAAAGCTCCAATCCGCTACATGCTTTATCCACTTGTGTCTGTTCCGTTTGTGACTCGGTTGATTTAATACGCTTAACCTCTTCGAGATATTTCTCAAACTTACTACCAAACAATGTTTTTGGTGTAAGATGCTGTTCCATCACATCATCGCCTTTCCACTGAACAACTTTTAAATCAATTACAGCCTTACACTCATCGACCGTAATACCTTTGTGAAGTACAGCTCCAATAAGTTTGTTCGTTGTAACTGTATCTGCACGGAATTGAGTTCCTGCCTTTGCGTTAAGATAAGCTACAATCTCTTTAACTTCCGGAGAGACTTCAACTCTATCCTTACTTGTTTTTCCGCTTCTAACGTTATCTTCTAAAGGATTAACACAATAATCCCAACCGATTTCCGTGAGGGTGTATTTATTTTTCCATCCATTTGACTGTTTTTTAATCAATCCTGCATCAACAAGTTTTTTTACAGTTTTACGTGCTTGAGCAGGAGTAAGTTCCGGCATATATCTTGCAATCCCACTCTCACTCACAGCAAACCATGCTTCACCATTTTCATCAGTTTCTTCGCGTGCTAATTTTTTAGAAACATTGTAAGCCAAGTGTTTAAAAACAGCTCCCGCATAGATATCGTGCCCCATATCAATGGCTACCTTAGAATTATAGCTATGCTCCATAATGTTTTTTCCTGTATGTACACCAATTGTTAATTTACGTTTAGCCGACATAACACTCACCTCCTTCTTGATAACATGTTTTCATTAAAATTTTTTTACACTTTACATTCATCTTCTGTTCCTCCTGTTATGAAAAAAATGTACTTTTTACAAGAGTTGTGCTATAACGATTCAAAGAGTACTTTCGGTAAGGCCATCTCCTTTTAATTGTCTTATCCTATATATGTCTCTTAAATCGGTGGGGTGCATTCCTGACCCCTGCATAGCTACTTAACTCTCGATATATATATGTCAGAAAATCTAGAATCCCCAGTTTTTACATACAGCCTTTTTTTACAGCTAAAATTTATCGTTAATTTTGTTTAAATTATTACAATTTTTATTGATTATTAGGCATTAATTTCATTTTCAACTCTAATATTTTTATGTGAATACCCACATGACGTCCCCATTTAATAAATTAGAATTATGAACGTAATAAACAGCTAGTTAATCAGGTAAATATGCTATAGCTAGACAGCAGGAAATTGCCTAGGGGTTATCAGATGGGTACTCACATATTTTTATACAAATCTTTTTATTTTAAAAAGTTCTCAAACAAAAAGACTAGATTTTCCTAGTCTCTTTTTACTAGCAGGCATTTCGAAAATATAATTGCCTTCATCATTTGCAGTGACTTTATCATCTTCAAGAGAAGCTACAACTGTTCCGTCAGTGTTTCTGACTTCAATTTTAGCTGTATTGAATCCTTCATCTGGTTCAACAGCAACTTCAACTTTGTCACCCTGTACATGAGTTGTAGGACCCTTCGTCTTGTTCCCATCGGTTACAAAAGAGGTCGTTCCATTTTGTGTCTGGCTAAGTGTCGCTGCATAGTCCTGAGCAATCTCACTCTCGATCCCCGATTCTTCCGCGTAAACGACAGAGTTAGGAACTGCTGTGGAGAATGCCATCAGAAAAGAAAGCGTCGAAGCCACACTTCTTTTTAAGATAGTTTTCTTCAATTTGGAATACTCCTTTCTTTTTTATAACGTTTTTTGTTTTTTATATCTTACACATCAGCAGTAGAGCCTTGTGGCGGATGATTTCCACGTTGGACCTAAGCCAATGGAAAGACCGAAAATTGTTTTCGACCGAGTATCTCTTCCCGGTCTATTATTGGTACGATAAAAACAGTACCGATTATAATATGTAAGAAAAACATTTTTAATCTCGTTCGATTGCACTAAAAATCGGAGACTTTTTTAAATTTTCTTTTGCAATTGGAAAATGCACAAAAAAATAGACCCAAACATTAAGTTTAAGTCTATATCCATTCCCTATTTAAACTAGGATAATGTTAATTTGTTTTGGTTTCTCCACAAAAAGAGCATTTCTGACCGGTAACTACTGTTTCTGTCCATGCTGCTTTATCGACAACTGTTTTCGTACCAGTTTTCACTCTCTGAGTTTCGTATACAGCATCGTGGTGAACTGTTTTGTATTCCGAAATATTGTGACTACTATGTCCATACTCAAGACAATGCATAGTCATATCATCTGGATTTGTTGTTCTATATCCACATTGGCGGCACTCTGCCCCCGCATCAACTCTCACTTGCTCATCCCAAGCATCCTTTACTTTGACCTGTCTATCTTCGTAAACATCTTCCTGATGAGTTTCTGCTGGATGATTTACCGTTTTTGTCACGTTAACCCAGTTGTGTTTGTGCGCTGGCTTTTCTGTATTTGAACTGTTCCCACCATTTGAATTGTTTGAACCAGAACTTGGCTTGTTAGAGCTCCCTCCATTATTTGAACCAGAGTTTGGTTTGCTTGTGTTTCCTGCGCTGTTTGAGCCAGAACTTGGTTTGTTTGTGCTACCGGAATTGTCTTTACCATCAGATGTAGAAGGTTTCTTAGCTTCTTCCTTCTTATCAGCCTTTTTTGATTCTTCTTTCTTAGCTTCTTCTTTTGGATCCATTGTTGGTGTAGCTGTAGTTTCAGGTTTTACTTCAGCCTTGGCAGAAGCATCAACCACGTCGCCACCTGTTACAGCTGTAGAAGCTGGAGCTTTCTGTTCTGTTTTAACTTCGGTTCCATCAGATTTTTTAACCGTTTCTCCATTGTCTGTACGAACGAGTTTGTTCTGATCAGCAAGCTTTTGCGCTTCATCCTTGTTTACAACGACTGTTTCTTTTTTAACCTTAACTGTTTCAGTTTTAGTCTTGTCAGCAGATCCTTTATCTGTCTTGGTTTTGTCAGTAGACATCTTATCCTTCACAGTTTCAGACTTGATGAAAGCATCTCTGAATGTGTCATAAGCTGTACGATCAGCTGTAATACTGAAAGTAATCTTGTAATTTCCTGTTTTTGAAGTGTCTACTTTAGAACTGTCCACATCAATACCATTTACGATAGAGCTATCATATAACACCCCATCAAGATAATCAACGTCCTTGGAACCTTCCAATACATACATATCCTCGATACCGGTATATGTATCTTTGATTGCATCCTCATCAAGTTTAGTCGAGTTCGTTGCCACTTCCTTCGTACTTTCTACTTTTGTGTCTTTCTTTGCACCGCATCCCGTTGCTGCTCCAGCAACCATGAGTGCAACTAAAATCATTGAGATTCTTTTTACACTTTTATTTTTCATTGATAATTTAAGCGATAGACCCTCGTGTTTTTAATTCTAAGGGTGGAAATTGCTGTCTCCTTTCTGTAAAAGTTATCTTGTTTACAAGTTTAGTTCATCATTTTCCTTTGGCTTCAAACACAATTACTCCCTCAACTGTTAATATGCTTTATATGCTACTCCCAATTTCTGCAAAGCCGCAATTCTATGGTTGCGAGAAGGATGACCCACCTCTAGTAGCTTTAATCCAAATTTGAATTCTCTAGGCATGCAATTATCAAGATACAGGCATAATGCCTCTCCATATCCGCATTGTGCAACATACCTATCCGCTTCAAACTGATTGGCTCTAACACCACCACGAATGAATAAGAAACAAACTCCCATCCACGCTGATAAGCATACAATGGATGAGGCAAAAAGAAGTGCGCCCATCATTGAATCACTCTCCGTTAAAAGGCCTTTACGTCTATCACCATAATTCATATAAACCCAGCCAACCACTATAGCAAAAAGTCCTAGTATTATACTAATCAGATTACTACCAAGCATGAAAAGCAGATAATCAGGATCCATTACATGAATACGATAAAGTTCTGCAAGCACCTTTGCTTTAAATACCTCTTCTGGGAGCTCTGTCATCGCGTAGGATACTCCAATAGAATTCATTCCAAATGCGTAAACCACCGCTTCATCGGTCTTCATTTGGTAAACTTTGATATCATCTGGAAGAGTCAGTCCGTTTTGGCGTGCTTCTGCGATAATCGCTTCCACAGGTATTGTAATTGATTCTATCATATCCTGGCGTTCGATTTTCGATGCACCAACAATCAATCTCATGCAGGCTTGTCCAAATCCATTTAAAATCAACTGAAATAAACACCAGATAAAAGTAGGCCACACGATTGCCGTAAATATCGCCCCAAAAATTCCTGGAAAAAAACCGTACTCACTTATAGCTGCCGGAAATGACAGAATTTCTACGTAGGCAACAATTGCAAGAAGTATGGTCAGATATACGAGCATTCCCGTTTTTTTCTCTCTTTTAACAAGTGTATAAAATTTTGCAAAGTGTCTTTCTTTGATGTTACCAGAAACAAAATCTTCCCCAAAGTCAGATGTTGTAGTCTGTTCCATATTCTTACTGCTTATAGTTTTCATTGTAGGCTTTTTAACATTTTTAGTTTGCTGTGAATTTTGACTTTTATAATTATTTTGTTGAAAATTCTCTTGATTACTTGCTACTTTAGTTCCACATTTTGGACAAAAGCTTGCCCCTTCTTTTATTTCGTTTCCACATTTTGGACAAAACATTATTAACCACTCCTTTTAATTTTATTTATTAATTTTTGTTCCACAATAAATACAAAATTCATTATCTAAACTTTGATTTGCTCCACATTTCGGATATTTAGCTCCTGATCGGGTTGGCGTCACAGAATCCTGTGAATAATTTGTCTGGCTATATCCCGTCTCTGTTGGGGTACTCATTGGTTTCATATTGTCTTTTTCATTAGAAATTTGAGATTCTAATATAGCTATTTCCTGTTCCAAACTAGGTATTTTTTCATAGCAAGCGCGTATATTTTCATCAGCCATATAATCAGTAACTGATGAATTCGTAGTTTCATTCTCTGAAGAATGGTTGTCCTCACTTACCGATTCGACCTCTTCGGTTTGATTATTCTTTGTAAATTCATAAAACAATTTCCCCAACTCTGTATACAATTTATTTAGTTCATTTGTTTTAAATCCCAAAGTAACTTTTAGTTTTGCAATATTTGCAGCCCCTTTTGTATTTGAAATAATTGAATCAAAATTGATTGCCATATTTTTCACCACTAGCAGAATTCTTCTTATCCGCTGTCCTTTCTATTTAAAATCTTTTCCATATTTTCAAGTTTTTTATTATTGTTTATCGTAATATTTCCTGTGCGATTGGATCATCCACATCTAAAATAACAACTCTTCGATTCTTTTTACCTTCTGATTCCACGAAATCACCATTTGAATTCACATCAGCACCTCTTTCGAACGGGTCCGCTTCATAGCCAAGACCAACTGTCTGGAGTTGAGAATCTGGTACTTTATACGTTTTTACTAAAAGGTTCTTCACAGCCTCTGCTCGTCTATTAGACAGCTCGACACATGACTCTTGGGTCCCATATGTAGCCGTTGTACCTGAAATAAGAACTGCATTGTCCGGATTTGCAAGAATTGCTTCTGCAACCGGCTTTAAAACCTCTTTAGCTGTTGCTTCATCAATAAATGTAGCTTCATTCGCAACAAACTGAATTTGAGTTTCATTGATTTCAAACGGAACTTCAAACGTCTTTTTCGCATTCATTGAAAGCACATTCTTGTCGTTTGATGTTTTAACCATAAAAGAATATTCTAACTTATCATCATTTGTCGAATTCACATCTGTAAGTAATTGAATGAAATATGGTGTATTTGGTTTTAACTTGGTAAAGTCCGTTGTCGCAGTTTTTCCACCCGAACATACTATATTTTTACCTATACTTTCACCAAACTCATCTCTCAAAATCGCATATACTGCATAACTATCTTGTGTATGATTTGTAAGAGTTATTTTATATGTTGTGTCTGAATTTTCATCTGTATTAAATGCAAACCAAGCTTTTCCACTACCTTTTTTTACAGTTCCTGATACTTCTGTTTCAAAAGGTATCCACGCCGGGTCATCTTGATTCGAACCTGCATATATTTCATCCGTATTGGAAGTGCCTCGAGCTTCCGGAACATTTTCGACTGTTCGGTATGCTGTATTTTCACTATTTGAATCTTTCACAAATAAAGAATATTCTGTTGTAGATGCTTCATCTGTAGTAACACCTACATAATATGTAGTATTTATATCCAACTGATCTGCTGCAATCGTAGATGCTTTTCCATCATCCGAACTATTCTCGCTATCAAGCACTTCTCCATATTCATCGACTAATGAACAAAAAACCGAGCGCACATCATTAGATCGGTTTATAATCGTGATATTGTAAATATCTCCCACTTCATCTCCTGTCGTAAAAGCAAACCATGCATTATGATTATTTTTCTCCAGCTCCCTATACACCTTTGTCCCCAAAGGAATCAATGTTGCATCGTACTGATTACTTCCGGGGATAATATCTTCATCTTGTAATTTTCCTTTTGATTCAGATATATTTTGATTCACTACTGTAACATCTTCATTTGAATTTCTTACGATAAATGTATAGCCTATCGTAGCATTCGTAGCAGACTCTAAAGAAAAGCAGTATGTTTTATTTTTTTCTAAATTATCTAGAGTAATAGTCTCTGCTTTTCCGTCATCAAATGAAGGTTTATATTCTATCTTCGTTCCTGATTCATCATACAAATTGCACCATAATTTTCCTTGCATTGTCGAAACCAAAAAAGAAATACTATAAGAAGTCCCTGCATCATTACCTGTCTTGAACGAATACCATCCTTCTTCATAACTCTTTAATTTTCCAGTTATCTTTTTCCCCTCTGGTATCAACGTTGCATCGTCTTGTGAAGTTCCTGCAACATATTCTTCTGTTGTTTTCTTTTCTTCTGTATTTTCCTTTGTTTCTTCCTGTGTTTTTGTTTTTACACTTTCTTGTTTTTTTGTGTTTTTTGTTCCACATGCTGTAAGCATCACAATGATCAATAAAATCGTTGTAATAATCCATTTGTTTCTTTTCATTAATTTGTTTCCTCCTGTTTGTATTTATATTTCCTAGACGTAAAAAAATCGAATCAGGTTTTATTTTTTTTAAATTTTTTAATCCTCATACTCATTTAAATCATATGGACCATAGGTTGCGAATCTGGGTTTAAGTGTTCCTTGAAAAACTGCAGTCACAGAACCATCTCCGTTAAGTGCAAAAATATCCGGTTCTGTACACCCATCAAAATTTGTATGATATCCGTAAAGTGAATAACCGTGTCTATCCTCCTTTATTTCAAACGAATCATACTCATAGGTAATTGTATCTACCGGATTAGGATTTGATCCCTGATAATTATTTATAATAAAATCTTCACGCCCCGGCAGCGGACTGGATTTTATTGACAGCACACCATTTTCATATGTAAGATTGAAATAGTAAAAAAACTGGTCCTCGTACGGAATCAAAAATTCCTCTAGTTTTGCGTCTTCTATCGCAGCATCGAACACCGAGCCATCCCCTTCATATCGTTTGTATGACCCGCTTCTAATTTCATTGATACCAGTGAAAGTTACAGTTAATGTGCCGTCATCATCCAACACAAAAGTATCTGTTCTCTCAACATCGTCATTTGTTATTGTTCCATCAGCATTTACAACATCTCCTCCATTACATTCCTCATATGTGGCTTTCATAGTGTTTCCATCTATCTGAACCTCGTCATAAGCATAGGAAAACATTTCTTTTCCCGGAATAATACCTGATGAAATAAACAAACTTCCATCTTTATATGAAAGTTCCAGAAGATATTCGTCATTTCCATAGCCACCAATCAAATCATCCAAATTTATATTCTGTACAGGAGACTCCTGCTCTGTTACTATCTCATCTTGTTTTTTCTGTGGTTCTTCTTCTTTTTTCATTGAGTGGATTCCAACGCCTCCTGCCCCAACGATTGCAATAGCAACCACACTCACAACCACTTTGTTCAGAGTACTTTTTCCGGTTATAGATGCTGCTGTTTTTACAGCCTCTTTTCCTGACATTGTCGTATGATTTTTATTTATATTCTGAGTAGGATTTTCAGAATAAGATGTATTTGATAACCTTGAGGAAAGTTTTGTTTCTATATTCTGCAGCGTCACTGGATTTGGTATTTCTGAAGCCTGTGCTTCCTGAGTTGCAAATAAAGCAAGGAAAAATGGAATTGGGGCAAAGCCATAAAGTTTCGTCCCTTTCTTTTCAAGTTCCTTAATGCAAACTTCTATTTTCTTCCTTCCATAATTCAATCTACTCTTTATAGTTCCTTCTGAAACATCTAATATATTTGCAATATCCTTTACTTGAAGTTGTTCATAATAATGCATATAAACAACTATTCTTTGTTCTTCTGGCAACTGATCCAAAATTTCATTCAAAAGTCTAGCCGTTTCTTTTTGATCAACTATCTCTTCTGGACATCTGTCTTTTCTAGTATCCTCGAATTCAATCATTTCATCAGAATCAACAGAAACCATTTGAGAAAAGGTAACTTCTTTTTTCTTTCTAAGATAATTTATGGTTTCATTCCTGCTTATTACTTTAATCCATCCGCGAAAAGCTTCTGGTTCTTTTAACTGTGACAAATTTTGAAAAGCCTTGATGTAAATATCCTGAATTAAATCAAATACTATATCATCATCTAATTTTGCAACAGCACAAATGGTATGATATACATTGTTGTATGTCATCTTATAAAGCCAAGCTAAAGCTTCTTGATCCTTTTGCAATGCCTGATTAATCAGCTTTGTAAATCTCTGTGGACTGCCACATTTTTTACAGAAGGAGTCTTCATCTCTAATATCTGTTTTACAAGCATAACATTTCATTTCATTTTCTCTCTTTCTCTTTTCTTATCTGTGTCATTTTCCTGCCAATCGTCTGAATCAGAATCTTTTCCGAACAGTGTCATCATGATTTTATGATATATCCGTTTTGCAATTTTTGAATCCAACCGATAAGAATCCACTATTTTTTTGTAAACCAACTTAAATCTTTCTTCATCCACAATATTTCTGCCTTCTTTTTACTTCCTAGACGTAAATTTTCTGTATTAGGTTTCATAATTGACCATCAGATTCACTACTGAGCAAAAATAGGAAAAGCAGCATTCAAAGCATTCGTAATTTGTTTACAGGTCATTGGATGAGATTTGGAAATATATTTGGCTACTTTATCCATGATCTGCTTCCCAGTATTTCTATGATTGAATCTGTATTCCTGTTCCCCAAAAAACAATGGCAGATCTATCTTTCTTACACCATGGTATATGCCAATGATATTGTTCTTGATATCGCCAAGAATAGTATTCAGCCAATAGAGTCTATGATCAATCCTTAGAATAATCTATCTTCTCATTTACTACTGTAATTCTATCTTTCATGATATTGAATGTTGTTTTACCCTCTGTGTTTAATGTTCTATCTTTTGATAGAACAAGTGACTGTGTCAGAAAGGCATTTGTTGTTTCTCTGTCATCTTTTGGGACTGCTCTCAATTTAATGAACTGTGGATAGTTATTGTTTCTGCTTGTTGACAGAGCTATGAAAAAAGGCTGTTGTTCCGTACCACAGCCTTGATGTCCTGGTTCTTTTGATCTTGAGCCGATATATGCTACATCTGCTTCATAGAACATGTTATCCAGTATCTTTTCTGAATTGCATTCTGTCATTAATACTCTGCATTTTCTGCACAGCAGTAATGCAGTCTTGTAGTTTACATCCAGCTGAGAACGCATCTCCATTGCACTGACACCTTTGTTGGAAGTGAAGAAGATAAACAAGCCAAGCAGCAGCTTATACAGACCCAGTTTGCAATCCTGAAAGATTGTTCCTGCAAACAGACATGACTGATGACCGCATTTAGAACAGGTATACACATGATTGCGTGTAGAAATCTTCCTGTAGTGAGTACAGCCACATTTTTCGCAGTAGTAGCCATTAGGATACTTGGCACGAAAGAAGAAATCTTCACAGGCCTGATCATTGTTTGCATACTTTCTAGTAAATTCAATCATAGATGGTTTTTTATCTTTATATTTAGACATATACTTTTACCTCGCAGTTAAAGTGTATATCTGGTAATACGATTTTACTGTATCAAAAAGTGGACACTAAAAAGATTTCTGGACTTTTTTGAATCAAATGGTCAATTATGATTTTTTTCATTTGTAATAATTACTTTCTCAGTTCTATTTCAATACTACTTTAAGATTTTGTATAAAACATAATTACTGCCCCAATTGCTATTAAGAAAATTCCCGAAGATCCTCCACCCCATACATCTCCAGTAGAAAGTGTTAATCCCCCAAGAAACATGAATGCCAAGCCTACAATCAAACCAATATTCTGTTTAGTTATTATTGTATGCTTTTTAACGTTTTTATTTTGCTGTGAATTTTGACTTTTATAATTATTTTGTTGAAAATTCTCTTGATTTCTTGCTACTTTAGTTCCGCATTTTGGACAAAAGCTTGCCCCTTCTTTTATTTCGTTTCCACATTTTGGGCAAAACATGATTAACCACTCCTTTTAATTTTATTTATTAATTTTTGTTCCACAATATACGCAAAACTCATTATCAATACCTTGTACCGCACCACATTTTGGACATTTAGTTACTGATTCACTGGAATTTACATCATTTTGATAATAATTTGCCTGCGTATTATCTTGGTTCGTTTGTTCTGAAGAAGTATCAATCGGCTTCATATTACCTTTTTCTACTAATACTTGAGATTCTAGTTCTTCAATTTCTTTTTTTAAATCAGTAATTTTTTCTAAATAACCACGTAATTCTTCATTCGCCATCAAATCACTAACAAACGAATTCATATTATCGATATCTAAAGACAGTTTATCTTCTTTTAACGAATCATTATCTTGTGCATTGTTGTTTCTTGTAACTTCATAGAACAGCTTACCAACCTCTGCATATAGTTTACTTAACTCATTTACTTTAAGACCTAACGTAACTTTGATTTTTGCAATATTTGCAGCCCCTTTTGTATTTGAAATAATTGAATCAAAATTGATTGCCATATTTTGCACCAAATATAGGATTTTCCACCTATAGTCCTTTCCTTTAAATTCCCATTAAATAACATAATTTTATATAAATTTCAAACAGTAATTTCAATATTTTTTAAAAGCTATGCTATTCCTTTTGATTAATTATAGCCAAATATTCGGCAATATTCAATGTATTTGTAAAATTATATAATTTATTAAATATAAAGCGATGGGGGTGGCGGTTATCTTTACTTATGAGCCGTTATGGAATACCCTAAAGAAGAAGGGAATTTCACAGTACGATTTAATAAAAGTTCATCATGTTAGCACTGGAACTTTAGATTCATTAAGAAAAAATAAAAGCGTCACAATGAACACGTTACATGATCTTTGCATAGCCATCGATTGCCAGATTCAAGACGTTGTTCAAGTTATAAAGGATAATGAATAATATGTTCATAGTCCTTTTTCTTTTCTAAATTATTCTTCTAATCTTATCTGCAGTAATATTATCTGTATAATTACTTAAATACTTCTTACACCTCTCAAAATTTTCTCGTGTCATATTTGTCATATCACGTAACTGTCGCCAATTAATATTAACAGACTCTTTCATTATTTTCTCATAAGCCCATACACACTCCCGAGCCCAATACTCCTCGATACTTTCACTAGCGTATGTTTTTACAAGTTCCTTACATTTTGGAAGATAATTTAGTCTCTTGTCAGGCCATCCCATCCCTTTAGTAACTGCAAAACTAGTAACTCGCTTAGGCCTATCTCCATCACCTGTATAAATTTTTTCACATAATTCTTTAACTTTCACCAACATCTCTTTATCCATTTTTTCCCAATTTTGTTTTGTCGCGCCTGCACGATTTGAATAATTACGTTGCTTTTTATCTTTAATGGAATTTGTCTTTAATGCGGTTGTTGGACTAGAGCCTACCTTTCTAGCTATACGATAACAACCTAAGCCTTCTTGATAATATTGTTCAACCTGTTTATCGAAACGTTCTGTTTGAGATTCTTTTGGCAGATATGGGTTTTCTAATTCTTTTATTGAAACTTTTAGAAAGAAAAGAAGCATACAAATATCCAAAAAATTATTATTGTATCCAGTAAATAATTTTACTAGTTGATGTTGTTTTTCAATACCAACACGTCCGAATTCTTTACAATATTCCAACATATCGCTATAGAGTTCATTAACGAATTTTCGTTTTCCACGTGCTGATATATATTTGGTTCCTTCTAGTTTTGATATTAGCCATTCGTTAATCGGACAATTCCAAGTTGTTCTTACTTTCATCAATTGTATTGCATAATCTGCAAATTGTTGTTCTACTTCACTTGCTAAATCAGCTTCACAATTTACTACAATATCATCTGCTACCCATAACCTTGGAGATGACTTAGCACTAATTTCAATATTAGTATTATGTAAAAAACATCCGTGTTTATTGCATACATCAACACCTCTAATTTGATGTGCTTTATGCCAATATGCCTCACCATACTTTTGTTTATCTTCATTGAAGCATAATGGACAGTATCGTAAAAATCTTGTTCCATTCTTGTTTTTTGGAAATCGCAAAGCAGATTGAATGTCTCCCTCTCCGTCTAATAATATCGCTTCCGCTTGCATTCGACGATCATTTGTTTCAAACATTGCATACTGAAGAAACATTGTATGATTCAAAAGAATACTTCTTAGCCCATACGTTTTTTCAAAGAATGAACGCGTTTCTTTATTTAATGCTTTCAACCCAAATTCGATATCAATTCTACTATTTTTATTGATGCACAATTTTTCAATAGCCATGTTATATGATGGGTACAAATGGGAGTAATAGCGAGCAACAGTACTGTAAAACAATTCATCTGGATATAATTCAGGGAAATATGCAATCATACAACTACCTCCTCGACATTAAAGTACTTCTTGTATGTTTCTATTGCATTCAAATCTTTATTTTTGATAATTCCAGCTATTTCTGCAATAGTCACATCAGTAGCAGTTACCTTTGTTTCGATTTGTTCTGGAACTGTAATGCTACTTGTCGGCTTAGAAGAAGTTTTCTTTCTATTTGATTTTTTTTGTTCAATATATCCGTGGAGCATTTGCATTCGCTGGTTGTATGCTTTTGTTAAGGAAGTAATATTTAGACACTCACTACCATCCATAATGCTGAGTTCCTGGGCATCATGAATTAATGCTGTCAAATTAGCAATGTTCCCAGCAGAATGTTCATACAGCCATACATAGGTTCCTTCTATTAGTTCAGAAGGATTTTTTGTGTATTGTCTATAGAATAACTCTTTACATAACTCTTTAAACTTATCGCCATAATCCAAGTTACGATATTGAAGTCCGGTTGTCCTTCGCGCCATCTGAGGCGCCTGGTCAAAATAGTCCAGACATTCCTCTGTGCCTATCATCATTACGGATATTCCAGAGTTGTTAATTAATTGAAGGATCATTTTGTATAGTGTTGTACCTGCACGATGTTGTACAAGAAACTGAATTTCGTCCAATATTAGAGTTCCAATATGAAGATGAGCTACTTGGCATACCATTCCCAAGATTTGTTGAGCATTTACATTTGATTTACAGGCGGCCTTATAGTAATCGGTATCCAATTCATTATCAACACAAATTAATATTTCTAAAAGCAACCCTCTGTAATTTGCATCAAATGGTGTCGAGACAATCAAAGCGGGAATAATCTTTCTATAAGGTTTCATTTGCGTGATTGTACCACCAAGCATCTCTACAGCACGTTGTACAGATGTTGTTTTTCCACACCCAGAAGGACCGATAACTGTACACGACGATGCTCCAGTAATAATACCTCTATACTCCTTATTAGAAGTCATTGCTCGATGATTCGCGTTAAGCTGTCTTGTAGCGTCAACTGTTCCTTTTTGCTGTAGCGACATTACTGTCATCATATAAAGCTTTGTATAGATTTCTAAAGATAAATTCTGTGGTACAAATACTTTATAAATATCCATCAACTCTATTAGTCTCGTACCAGCATCTAGATTTCTTACTGAAGAATCATAATCAGGCAATATCTGTAATGTATTTTTCAAGTCTTCACCAAATAACATCTTTGACAATAGTTTGCTATAATCACTCATTATTGATCACCTCGCTCGTCAAATTTCTATGTCTTTGAATTCTGGCCTTTTGTCTTCTTTTAGTGACCCCTGTTATATCTGTGTCATCAGACTTTAATGCGTGTTCTACTATTGTATTTATCTTTTGAGCTAGATCTACTTTTGCTACTAATGCATCCTCTCGAAAGCCAGCAACATACTGTTTCTGTTTCTTTTTTTGAGTATGTACTTCATCTACTGACATCCCATTATATTTCTTTTCGATTAACGAGAATTTAATATAATCGCCTTCTTTTAGAAGCCAAACCACACTGGCATCATCAGGATTAAAAGCCACAGTACATTTTTCACCATTAAGATATTCTTCAGTAAACCCATCTGCATCATAGCGCATCTTGTTTACTACAAGTCCTTTTCTAGTAAAACGACCTTCCGTACGTGGTAACAAAGTTAGAACTAATTGTTCTTTACTAACCGATAGCAAGTTACTATTCCCATACTCAGTTTGATAATCCCATATACCTGCGGGTGAAGGAACAATACCATCTTTCATCATATCGTCACTGTACGGGAAATTTTCAAGAACTCGATTATTATAGTAGATAATGGTATGAATTATGATTTTTTCAAATTGTTCTATAGTAAGACAACTCTCTAATCGATAATCTTTTATTCCACGTTTCTGAAAATCCTTTTCAATCACGCCGTAACCTTTTAAAAATGGCTTGAAACTATCCTGTACTAAATCAAATAATTTCTCCACAGGACCTTTCATATTCGCCGAAAAACTCGGCAACGATATCACCTGACATCCCAATTCCGAAATCTGTTCAAAATTGTAAGATATGTACTCAGAGCCTCGATCCGTAACTAGTACCCCCGGTAGCTTATCGCATGGCCATTGCTCCTTTTGAATCTGAATACCAAATTGTTTACACCATTTGACCTTATCTTCGATTACGTTTAACATCATTTCACGAACGCTGTAAACACCACCTTCCCATAACAAGGAATAGCCACAACATAATCCTGAATATGCATCTACACATGCAACAAGGAGAGGTCTACCAACAAGCTTTCCTGAAGAATCAACAAGATACAAGTCACACACCGTACCATCCAGCATTCCAGTTCCAATTGTAGGCGCAAAATCGTGTATACCTTCACCAAGGAGTGGTCTATGGTTTAGTTGATATTCTTTTATACCTTCACGAGAGATCAGCTCGGTTTGCTTTTTTCTCGTTTTGTTAAAGAAATAACGAAACTGATGGATGCTAGGATGTTCCTCTTTCAACTTTCCACTTTCATCAGTGTACTTTTCTTTTAGCATCATTATGTAGCAATCAGTTAATTTGTGCTTATATCTTGTGTAATAAAATTTATTCAAAGCCCATCTCATTATTTTTTCATCGTCATTTAATGATCGATTCTTTTTTCTAGGCTTTGGCACAAGACTTGATATATTATCTGTCACCAGATAATTGCACAGGTATGTGGTTAATGTCCTTCTACTGATTCCATAAGTATCAACCGCAATTGCTATTGCTCGATTTCTTAATGAATCATCATTCATGAAAGCAAGTACACCAGCAATCATCGTGTAACGTTCGTGCGCTTGTTTGAAAGCTGTGCCTGTGAGTTTCTCTTCGATAAGTTCAATTTCTAGAATTTCAAAAACTTCTTCTCTATTAATAATGACGCCATCGGCTAATTCAGATTCTTTCTTCCATGCAGGCATATTTTTTGTATTACAGTTAAGTACCAAATAATTATCCTTATCTTCCGCAAGTATTCGATAGATGATATCATTTACTTTTAAATAATCATTTTTCTTCATAATCAGGCACCTCCTTATCTACCACAATTCCCCAATCTTCGATTTCTCGCTTTCTCCAGTACTGAAGTGATGCATCAAGTAGTTTCGTTACTGAAGGCCACGTTATCTGCTTCCTCTGAACACATTCACGTACCATGTATGTACCGTCATTCTTTTTACAAAAGAAGTCAGTTGTATATTCACCAATACTCAGTCCTTCAAGAAGAACGTTGCAATGTATCTCTTCAATGTCATCATTCTCCTCCAATTGATCTGCGTACACCGATTGTATTTTGCTATAGAACCTGCATACTCCTTCTGCCTTGTCAATTGTCCTGCGTTCACACCTTGTTTTCGGATTTTTCTTTTGCATATTAATCCTTCCTTTCTTTTCCGAAATTAATGCCGAGATTATTCTTTTATGCCGAAATTATACCTATTTCGCCGAGATTGTTCCGAGATTTTAATTATTTCGCTAAAAATAGGCCTAAAATCACTTGTTTTCGCCGAAATTATATGCCGAAATCAGCTATTAAGAATTTACTCTATGATCATTCGTAGCCGATTCCCCTCGTTTTTCGTAAATATCCTCCCACCATCTTC
>ERZ773144.1294-NODE-1294-length-22766-cov-7.771873_pt1 | contig 22766 bp, 16 predicted proteins | sample MGYA00580849_ERZ773144 | MGnify/ENA primary metagenome ERZ773144 (study PRJEB29015, sample SAMEA2737861) | human gut metagenome | biome: human gut; feature: human-associated habitat; material: faeces | place: China | collected 2012 ...
GGTAGTAACCCTGAAGATAATTAAATCAGACTTTTAGGAGTCTGATTTTTAAAAGCTAAAAATTAGTACGGACAACATGATAAATAATAAATAAATATTTTAGAAGGATAGAATAAAAGAAAGGGGATAAAATGGCTTATTTTGTTGGAATAGATATAGGAGGAACAAATATAGAAATAGGAATTTTAGATGAAAAAGCTGAAATATTAAAAAAGGCAAGTATAAAGACAAATTCTCAAAATGGCAGTGAAGAAACCTTTATAAGAATATGGAATACAGTGAAGCAATTAACAGAAGAATTGAAGATTTCACAAGATGAAATTGAAGCTGTTGGGATGGGAATTCCTGGACCAGTAGTAAATAATTCAGTTGTAAAAATAGCAGCGAATTTTTCTTGGGGAAATGATTTTCCTGCAAAGGAACTTATGGAAAAAATTTCAGGAAAATCTGTGAAAGTAGGAAATGATGTAAAGGTTATTGCTTTAGGGGAAGCACTTTTTGGAGCGGCAAAAGAATATAAAAATAGTATAACGATTCCTATTGGAACTGGGATTGCAGCAGGAATAATAATAAATGGACAGATAGTAGAGGGTTCTGGAGGAGCAGCTGGAGAGCTGGGACATATAGTGGTAAATAAAAATGGATATAAATGTGGGTGCGGTCTTACAGGATGCCTTGAAACATATTGCTCTGCCACTGGAATCGTAAGAGAAGGAATAAAAAGATTAGAGAAAGATAAAAATAATGAACTGTATAAAAAAATAAATGGAGATTTGAGCAGATTAGAAGCAAAGGATATATTTGACTTGGCTAGATCTGGAGATAAGTTTTCAATAGGGATAGTAGATTTTTTTTGTGAGTATATGGCAGAAGGTCTTGGGATGCTTCTGAATATAGTAAACCCTGAAATAATTATTTTCACTGGGGGAGTTGCAAGAGCAGGAGATGTTTTATTAGATGGAATAAAGAAATATTTATCAAAATATGCTCTTGGAATGACTATGGAAAATCTTAAAATTTCTTTTGGGGAATTAAATGAAGAAGCCGGAATAAAAGGGGCAGCAGCACTAGTAATAAAAAAATAAATTATATAAAGGAGAGAAAAATGGAATTTAAAAATTGTGTGACGTGGAAAGAAATAATTCAGCAGCCATATATTTGGAGAGAAGAAGTGGAAATAATAAAGGAAAGACTTCCAGAAATAAGCAGATTTTTAGATGGACTAAAAGAAAATAAAATCAAAGTAATATTTACAGGGGCAGGGTCATCAGAATTTGTAGGAAATACAATAAGTTCATATATAAACAGTAGATTGGATATAGAAGTAGTTTCTATTCCTACTACAGATATAGTATCTATGCCAGAACAATATTTAGACAGAGATATAGCAACAATACTGATATCTTGCGCAAGATCAGGAAATTCTCCTGAGAGTGTAGCAACAGTGGAGTTAGCAGATAAATTAGTAAAGAATATATACCACATATTTGTGACTTGCAATCCAGAAGGAAAGCTGGCAAAAATATCAGAAAATCAAGACAACAAATTTTTACTGTTAATGCCTGAGAAAACAAATGATAAAGGATTTGCCATGACAGGAAGTTTTTCATCTATGGTAGTTGCGGGAGTACTTATTCTATTGAGAGAAAAATTTGAACATTATGCAGAAAAAGTAGTTTATATATCAAAAATTATAGAGAAAAATTTAAAAAATATTTTAGCAGATGTAGAAATTATTTCAGATTTGGATATAGAAAGAATAGTATATTTAGGGGATGGGGCTTTAAAAGGACTGGCAGAGGAAGTATCCTTAAAGGTTTTAGAGCTTACTGGTGGGAAAATAGCTTCTTTCTATAATACTTTTTTAGGATTTAGACATGGACCTAAATCAATAGTAAATGATAAGACAACTATTGTATGTATGATGTCAAATAATAAACATACAAGAGTTTATGAACTTGACTTGCTAAAAGAATTTAAAGCTGAAAATGGAGAAAAGAAAATAGTGGTACTGGATACTATTTTTGATAAAGAGGTAAAAGAAAACTCTGATTTCTATTTTTCTTTTGGAGATGAAAAAATAGGAGAGATGGAAGAAGTAGTTGCAGGGCTTGGATATCTTGTATATGGACAATTGATTTCTCTTTTAAAATCATCAAAGCTTGGAATAAATCCAGATAATCCTTGTCCTACAGGGGAAGTAAATAGAGTGGTTAAAGGTGTAATTATTCATAACTATGAGAAATAAAATTCTAGGAGGAATATAAAATGTTAGTTTCAACAAGACAATTATTGTTAGATGCTCAAAAAAGAAAATATGCTGTTCCAGCTTTTAATGTTCATAATATGGAAACGATTCAAACTGTAATAGAAGCAGCTTCTGAATTAAAATCACCAATTATTGTAGCTGCAACACCAGGAACAATGAAATATGCAGGACCAGAATTTTTTATAAAATTAGTGGAAATATGTTCAGAAAAACATGATATTCCAATAGCAATGCACTTAGATCATCATGAAGATTATAATGAAATAATAAATGCTATTGATATAGGAACAAAGTCAGTAATGATTGATGCTTCTCATTTAGATTTTGAAGAGAACATAAAAAAAGTACAAATGGTAGTGGAATATGCCCATAAATTCGATGTTACAGTTGAAGGAGAATTAGGAATACTTGGAGGGCAGGAAGATGATCTAGTAAGAGATGATAAAGACAGCAAATATACAAATCCTGCTCAGGCAAAAGAATATGTAGAAAGAACGGGAATAGATTCTCTTGCAGTAGCAATTGGAACAGCTCATGGAGTGTATAAAGAAGAACCAAAACTGGATTTTGAAAGACTTGCAGAAATAAGGGCAGTAGTAGATATCCCCTTAGTTTTACATGGAGCTTCAGGAGTTCCAGCAGATCAAGTGAAAAGAGCAATAGATTTAGGGATAACAAAAGTAAATATTGCAACAGAATTAAAAATGCCTTTTGCTGAAACTTTGAGAGAAGTATTAATAAATAATCCTAATGAAAGTGATCCAAGAAAGTATTTTGGACCTGCTAAAGAATCAATGAAAAAAGTGGCCATTGAAAAAATATTAATGTGTGGAAGTAATGGAAAGGCGTAGTTATGAATAAAATTTTAACAGTTACACTTAATCCTGCAATAGATGTAAGGTACAATATTGAAAAAATTGAGATGGGAAATGTAAATAGAACTTCAACTATTGAAAAAAATGCTGGAGGAAAGGGAATAAATGTAAGCCGAGTAATAAGGCAACTGGGAGGAGCTATTCTTTCTACAGGAATTATAGGAGGATACACAGGGAAACTATTTTTATCAAAATTGGATAAAGATAGCATAGAGAATAGTTTTTTGGAAACTGATTTTGAAACAAGAACCTGTATAGCTGCAATTGATAAGAGTACAGGAAAAATAACTGAATTTCTTGAATCGGCTGAGGGAAAGGAAAAAGATTTTGAGAAATTTTTAGAAAAATATATCTCTATTTTAGAAAATGGAATAAAGTTAGTATGTGGTTCAGGAAGTCTTCTAAAAGGAATAAAAAAAGACTCCTACAATATTCTTATAAATGAAGCTTCTAAAAGAGAGATAAAATTTATTCTGGATACAAGTGGAGAAACTCTTGTTGAAGGGATTAAAGCTGCTCCTTTTCTTATAAAACCTAATCAAAACGAATTAGAAGAGATATTTAAGAAAAAACTTAATACCATAGATGAAATAGTAAATGCAGCAAGGATAATAGTAAAGAAAGGAGTAGAAAATGTAATGGTAACTCTTGGAGAAAATGGAGCTATTTTGGTAACTGAAAATGAAGTATACAGAGCAACTTTTCCAAAAGTTGAAATAAAAAATACAGTAGGTTCAGGAGACTCCACAATTGGAGGATTTGCCTATGGAATTGCTGAAGGAAAAAGTTTAGAAGAAAGTTTTAAACTGGGAGTAGCCTGTGGAACTACAAATGCAATGCTTGATACAACAGGGAGTATTGATTTAGAAATTCTGGATACTGTATTAAATAATATAAAAATTGAAAAAGCACCAAATAATTAAAATAAAAATTATAGAAATAAGGTAATCGAAAAGCTGGAATTTAATCTAACTTTCGATTACCCTTTTTTATAAAGCAGAAATTTTATTAAAAATATTTTTTTTCAAATTCTTTTATAGAAATAGGTCTGCTGTATAAATACCCCTGAGCATAATCGCATTTTAAAGTTGTAAGGAGAGAATTAAGTTCCTCTGTTTCTATTCCTTCACCAACAGTTTTTACATTCATTTCCTTACACATATTAATGACACTTTTAACAATTATTTGTTTTTCTGGACTTATTTGAAGTTTTTCAACAAGACTTTTATCTAACTTCAAAGTATCAAATTCTAATGTAGTAAATAAACTGATATTACTGTATTTACTACCAAAATCATCAAGTGAAATTAGAAAACCAGCATTTTTTATATCTTTGCTTATGTTCGAAATTATTTTTGTATCTATTTCACCAATTGTTTCAGTTATCTCTATTTCTATCAGATTACTTGTAATATCATATTTTGACATTATTATTTTTAATGTCTTTACAAATTCAGATTCAAGAAGTGTATTTCTTGAGAAATTTAAAGATATTGGGACTAGTTCTTTTCTTTCATATTTCCACTTTTGCAGGAGTTTACAAACTTCTTCAAAAACAAAAAAATCTATATATCGAATAAGACGTTCTTTTTCAAGTAAAGGAATAAATTTAATAGGAGGTATAATATTCCCAGCAGAGTCAATATGTCTAATGAGAGCTTCCATTCCAGATAGTTTTTTTGTTTTAAGATCTATTTTAGGTTGTAAAAATACATGATATTCATTGTTTTTTATTTCAGCTAATAATTTTTGAAGCAATACAGGACGATAATGTTTATTTAAAAAATTGGTATTTTGATAATATCTTTGTTTATTAATATACATTAATTCTTCAGCGTTTTTATGAATAATATCAAAATCTATTTCATCATCAGCCCAAGAATAACCTATAGATAGGCCATCGTTTTCAAAAGCTGAAAATTCAAGTTTAATATTCTCTATATTTCTTTGAAAAACTTCATTATCCATATTTTCACAAACAATAAGAAATTCATCACCACTAAGTCTAAATAGTTTTTCATTTGAAAAATATTTTTTAAATACATTGGCAGTTTTTATAATTATTTCATCTCCATAATGGGGACCATATTTTTCATTGAGTTGTTTTAATCCATTAATATCAGAAGTTATTATTCCAAGAGAAACATAATTATGAAAGTTTTTATTCCATTTGTACTCTACAAAACTTTTATGATTAGCTAATCCTGTAAGCATATCATGGTAGTCTAAAAAAGAAAATTTATTTTTTAATATCTCATCCTTTATTTTACTTTCAATAACATAGCTTACAAGCTCAAAAAATCCCATATTTATGAATGAATCATTGATATTATCAAGAACCAAATATAAAGAATGCTGATGACAGGTTTCTATGGCCACTGAAAAATATGATGAAATATTAAGTTTAGTAAAATTTAAATAATTGATGATATCATTATTTTTAAGTGACTCAATATCTTTTATTTTTACAATTTTTTTATTTTCATGAAGAATTTCCCAATCAGAACCCTTTCTTATTTTTAGATCATTCCAATGTTTTTTGTTAGATGTTTTTCCAGAGTGACAGTATTCAAAAGTACAGATATATTGGTGAAGAACTTCATCATATTTTATAATAGAAACATGGTCAGCATCATAATATTTTCCAAGAATATTAATTATATATTGAAACAAAGTATCATCAATAGCAGAACTTTCTGTTGTTCTTTTAAAGTCAACCAAAATATTTTCAAGATTGTTTATTTTTGCTTCTCTTCTCATAGTAAGGATATCATCTGTTTCTTTATTTTTTGATTTTAGAAGAGAAACTGAAGGAGAATTATAAAAATTCTTTGAATCTTTATAAATTTCAATATCTTTACTATAAATAATAGCTTCATTACAACAAGTTACAGGATTATTAATAATTTTTATACTAAGAAGAGTCAGAGTTATTTCATCTTTTGATTTAATAATTCTAAATTCAAGGGAATATTCATTTTTTCCTTTTTTCATATTTTCTATTATATTTTCTCTTGAAAAAAACTGTTTAACATTTTCTTTATCTTCTGGCTGAACTAAGGCAATCATTTTTTCAAAAAAATATGTGTAGGTATATTCTAAATCATTATCAAAATATTTCTGCCATGTACCAGATATATCATTGACTCTATTTTGTGAAAGATTGATATAAGCATATCCCATAGCAGTTCCAATCAAGGCTTTTTTTAAAGTTGTTTGAAAAAGTTTTAAAAGTTGAAACTCCTGATGTTCAGTTATATCTTCGACAATTCCAATAGCTTTTCTGCTTGGATTATTATTGATAATAATATTATTAAGAGTTATTTTAGTCCATTTATAATTTTGATTTTTTAATCTTGTTTTGATTGTACAGCAACTCTTTGGTTTTCCATTATGAATAGCTTCATAAGTTTCATGATATTTTTCAATATGTTCTGGAAAAATTTCACCACTTTTTATACGGCTGTCAGGGACATTATAAATAATTCTTGGACTTTTATTTTCAAATGGAAGTTTTAAATGTGTTAGAGTTTTTGAATCTAAATCATATTCAAAAATAATATTTTTAGTGGAATGCATAGCAAGTTTGAGTTTTTCTTGATTGAATTTAAGTTTATTTTCTATTACTTTCCGATCGCTAATATCAATAACAATGGAATTGATAACAAACTCACCATCTTCTTTGACAAAAACTCCTTTTGTTAAGAGGTATCTGATTTCACCATTTTTTGTTATTATTCTTTTTTCATATTCAAAATTTTTAAGATTATTTTCAAGAGCATTTTTTAATATTGCATTTATTTTAGGAATATCTTCTGGAAGAGTAACAGCAATGAGTTTATTACCAAGTATTACTTTCATTTCTTCTGGAGAATATCCATGAATTTTGTAGAAACCGTCATTACCATAAATAATAGTGAGATCTTCATCGAATTTTAATTTATATACTCCTCCAGGAATATTATTAGTGATAGTTTTTATATTTTCCTGTAAGTAGACTTTTTCTGTAATGTCAAGACATATACTCACTATAACAGGACCATTTTCTGTTTGTACAAGACGACCTCTATCCAATACCCAGATATATGAACCATTGCTTTTCTTCATACGATATTCAACTTCATATTCATCTTTGTCTTTAACTGAAGAATCAACAATTTTGCAGACATATTCCCTATCTTCAGGATGAATTCCATTTATAACATAGCCATTTATGTCCTTTATAAATTCTTCTTGCGACTTATATTCTAATTTATCTAAAAGATGTTTATTTATAAAATACAGAGGGAAATTTTCTTTATAGTATCCTCCTATCATACCTCCAGGGATAGAGGAGTTTAAAAGATTAAAAGCAGTATGTTTTGCATTTAGATGAATATTACCAATTTCTCTATCAAAGTCAAAAAGATTTGATGTTTCTACTGGAATAGAAGCATGTATTTTAGAAAACTTATATTCATTATTAGTTTCTTTTATGATTACACTTGTTCTAAAATTTATAGGAGTAGAGCTGGAAACAGAATGTTCTTTTTTTAAGGTGCTTATACAGATGAGCAAAAATAAATTTTCACTAATAGTAAAAACTTCAAGGTATTTAAAATCTATTTCATAAGAAGAAGGGTCATTTTTTATTTCTTCAGTAATCATAATTTCCATTTCTTCTATATTATAAACGATATTTGTTTCAGATATTCCAAGAGCAAAAATATTGTCATCTAAAAAGGATAAAGTTTTTTTTACATCTCTTTCATTAAAATAAGTTTTATTAAATTCTTTAAAAATTTTTTTTATTTCTTCATATTTATTGGTGTACATAATTCCCCCTAAAATACTTTAATTTAAGCGATGATTTACTTATCCACTACAATTTTACTATATATCTCGATTAAAAACAACCAAAGAATTGTTAAAATGTAATAACTGTATAGATTTTATTAAAAAAATTTTGAAAAGAGAGAATAAAATGATACACTTAAATTGATGGGAAATAAAAATCTGTGAAATGTATTTAACTTGATGGAGGCAGTATTATGCTGGAAAAATTAAGAGAAGAAGTTAGAAAAAGAATGAGAGAAAAAAGATATATACATACCTTAGGTGTGGAGGATAAAGCAGCAGAATTGGCAGAAAAATATGGAGCTGATGAAAGAAAATGCAGAATAGCGGCGATACTGCATGATGTAGCCAAGGAGATGCAAATAAATAAAATGAAAGATATATGTCAAAAAAATTTTTCTGATGAACTTTCAAAAGAAGATATGGAGATAAATGAAATACTTCATGGATTTGCAGGGTGTGTAATAGCAAGAAATGAATTTGGAATAACAGATGAAGATATTCTTAATGGAATAAAATATCATACTGTTGGGAAAAGAGGACTTAGTCTTTTAGGCAGAATAATATATATTGCAGATGGAATTGAAAAAAATAGGGATTATCCTGCTGTTGATGAAATAAGAAAAGAAGTAGAAAAGGATTTGAACAAAGGGATAATATTGGAAATTGACAAGAAAATAGAATATCTGACAGAGAGAAAGGGAAAAATACATAAAAATACTGAAGATATGCGTAGATGGCTGAAAGAAGAAACGGCTTAAGGAGGAAAAATGAATTTAGATAAAGAATTAGAAAGACTTAAACAACTTATGGATAAAGGAAAGGGATTAAAGCTGGATGAAATAACAAAACTTTTAGGATGGTCCCTTAAGAATAAAAAGGAAAATAGGGAAATACTTGAAAAGTGGATAGAAGATGGGGATATTATGAAAAATAACAGAGGTAAGTATAATATTCCTGAAAATCTTGGATTTGTAAAAGGAACTTTTAGTATAATAAAGGATAGATTTGCTTTTGTTGATACTGCTGATGAGGGAATATTTATTCCTAAACCTCATTTTAATTCAGCATTAGATGGAGATACTGTATTAGTAAAAATAACATCAGGTCTTAATGGAGATAAGAAAAAAGAAGGAGAAGTAGTAAAAGTAATAAGCAGAGAAAGAGATACAATAGTTGGAATATTACAAAGAAATGAAAATTTTGGATTTGTAACTCCTACACATTCATTTGGAAAAGATATTTATATTCCTTATCGAATGATGAAAGATGCAAAAAACCAACAGCTTGTAGTAGTAAAGATAACTTCATGGGGAACTAATGAAAAGAAACCAGAAGGAGAAATTATAGAAGTAATTGGAGATCCATATAATACAAATAATATGATTGAAGCTCTTATTGTAAGAGAAGGAATGTCAGAAACTTTTTCCAAACCTGTATTATTAGAAGCGAGAAATATTCCAACAACTATATCAAAAGATGAGATAGCAAAAAGAAAAGATTTGAGAAATCTTCCTATAATAACAATAGATGGAGATGATGCAAAAGATTTGGATGATGCTGTCTATGTGAAAAAGCTTACAAATGGAAATTATAAGCTGATAGTAAGTATAGCTGATGTTTCATATTATATACCAGAAGGATCTATGCTGGATCAGGAAGCATTTAAAAGAGGGAATTCAGTGTATCTTGTAGATAGAGTACTCCCTATGTTTCCTAAAGAAATATCAAATGGAATATGTTCTTTAAATCCTGATGAAGATAAACTTACATTTACTTGTGAAATGGAAATAGACCAAAATGGTAAAGTAGTAGATTCTGATACTTATAAATCTGTAATTAAAAGTGTAAGAAGAATGACATATACAAATGTTAACAGGATGATATCAGGAGAAGAAGAAGCCTTAAAAGAATATGCAGATATTAAAGATATGGTAATGGAAATGCTTGAACTTTCCAAGATAATCAGACAAGTAAAATATAATAGGGGAAGCATAGACTTTGATCTTCCTGAAATAAAATTAATTCTTGATGAAAATGGAAAAGTAAAATATATTAAAAATAGAGACAGAGGAGAATCTGAAAGAATAATAGAAGATTTTATGATAGCTGCAAATGAAACTGTAGCTGAAAAACTTTTCTGGATGGAAATACCATCAGTATATAGAACACATGAAAAACCAGATCCTGAAAGAATAAAGAATCTGAATGAAACATTGAGTAAATTTAAATATAGAATACATTCTTTAGATGAAATACATCCTAAAAAATTCCAAAAGATAATAGAAGATTCAAAGGAAAGAGGAATAAATCTTCTTGTACATAAGCTTATTCTTATGGCATTAAAACAGGCAAGATATACAGTTGATAATTTAGGACACTTTGGATTGGCTTCTGGATATTATACACATTTTACTTCACCAATCAGAAGATATGCAGACTTGACTGTTCATAGAATATTGAATTCTGTTCTTCATGGATATCCAAGTAAAAAAGTGATAGCTAAAAATGCAGAAGAACTTCCACAAATATGTACTCATATATCAAAAACAGAAAGAGCAGCTATGAAAGTAGAAGATGAGAGCGTAAAAATTAAGCTTGTAGAATATATGATAGATAAGATTGGAGAAGAATATGAAGCAACTATTGTAGGATTCAGCAATAAAAGAATATTTTTTGAAACAGAGGAACATGTAGAATGTTTCTGGGACGTAGTAGCAGCTAAACATTACTATGAATTTGATGACAGAGAATATGTGATGAAAGATATGGATGGCGGAAAAATATACAGTATCGGAGATAAATATAAGGTTATTTTAGTAAGGGCAAGTCTTGCAGAACTTGAAATAGAAGTAGTTCCTCAAATAGTTATGGAAGAGGGATTATAAGGAGAAACATATGAGATATATAGCTGATGAAAAAAGATATGATAATATGAAATACAGAAAATGTGGTAATAGTGGACTTTATCTTCCTGTTATTTCCTTAGGGTTATGGCAAAATTTTGGAGAAGAAACTCCCATGGATATTCAAAAGAAAAAATTATTTAAGGCTTTTGATCTTGGAATAACTCATTTTGATTTAGCTAACAACTATGGAAGACCTGTAGATGGTTCTGCTGAGGAAAACTTTGGAAGAATGGTAAAATTTGATTTGAAAAACTATAGAGATGAAATGATAATATCTACAAAAGCTGGATATGATATGTGGGCGGGACCTTATGGAAATGGAGGATCAAGAAAGTATCTCATAGCAAGTTTAGATCAGAGTCTGAAAAGAATGGGATTGGAATATGTGGATATATTCTATCATCACAGACCAGATTCAGATACTCCACTAGAAGAATCGATGACAGCTCTTGCAGACATAGTTAGACAAGGAAAGGCTTTATATGTAGGGATATCTAATTACAAAGCTGAAGAAGCAGAACAGGCAGTGAAGATACTGAATGAATTAAAAGTTCCATGTTTGATAAATCAAATCAGATATAATATGTTTGAAAGATGGGCTGAAGAAAAATTATTTGAGATTTTGGAAAATTCAGGAACAGGATGCATGTGCTATAGTCCTTTGGCACAAGGAGCTTTAACCAATAGATATATTAATGATAATAAGATACCTGATGATTCAAGAGCAGCAAGAACAGGAACTACTATAGAGGAACGTTATCTTAATAAAGAAAAGCTGCTGAAAGTAAAAAAATTGAATGAAATAGCAGAAGAAAGAGGGCAAAGTATGGCACAAATGGCTCTTGCATGGATTTTGAGGAAAAAAGAGGTAACAAGTGTATTAATAGGAGCAAGCAGACCAGATCAAATAGAAGATAATGTAAAAACTATTCAGAATTTAGAATTTTCAGAAGATGAAATTATAAAAATAGAAGATATTTTAAAATAAGATGAAGAAGAGAATCGTAAATGGTTCTCTTTTTTCTCTTTTAAAATTGCAATTATTTGACTTATATAGAAAAAAAGAAAGTGTTGTATAACAGTTGTTTTTTATATCGTTTATTTTAAAAGCAATCTTAAAGTACGATAAAAAGATAAAAAATATAAAAATTAAACTGTTGTATATCAGTTTAAATAGTTATATCTCTTGACGAATAAAGAATGAAAGATTATATTTATATTATAATAAGTGATGAAAAATAAATAGATATTTATTTAAAATATATTTAAAGGGGGGCAGAAGAAATTATTTTTTTATAATAAGGGGGGTTATATTTATGAATACTAAAACAGAGGGAGAAAAAAAGAATTATGGAGGTTGGGCATTTATTCCGCTAATTATATTTTTGATAATATATTTAGGAGGAGGAATGTTTTTCTCCGCTAGGGGAGTAGCAAGTCCATTCAATCAGCTTCCAAGACATGCAGCACTGCTTATAGGAGTTATCATAGCTTTTGCTATGAATAGAAAAATGAAATTGGATGATAAAATCAATATATTTACAACTACTTCAGGAGAGAGCGGAGTAATGATGATGGCTCTTATCTTTCTTTTAGCAGGAGCTTTTGCAGGGGTAGCAAAAGGAATGGGAGGAGTAGATTCTGTTGTAAATCTTGGACTTACATTTGTTCCAAAACAGTTTTTAGTTCCAGGATTATTTGTGATATCAGCATTTATATCTACAGCAATGGGAACTTCAACAGGAACACTTGTTGCAGTTGCTCCAATTGCATTGGGAATATCTGAAAAAGTAGGATTAAATCCAGCCATAACATTGGCAGCAGTTCTGGGAGGAGCTATGTTTGGAGATAATCTGTCAGTTATATCAGATACTACAATTGCAGCTACTAGGGGAGTAGGCTGTGAAATGAAAGATAAATTCAGAATGAACTTTCTGATTGCTATACCAGCAGCAATTGCAACAATCATAGCTTTTACAATAGTAGGAGGAGCTGGACAGATTGAAGGAGAATTAAGCTATAATTTAATAAAAGTAGTACCATATTTAGCTGTTCTTATAGCAGCAGTAGCTGGAATAAATGTATTTACAGTTCTTATTGGAGGAGTATTATTTGCTGGAGCAGTTGGTTTTGTAACAAGCAGTATGACTTTTGTAACATTTTTTCAATCAGTTGCAAAAGGTATGGATGGAATGATGAATGTAACTATTATGGCTATCCTTATCAGAGGTCTTATTGGTTTGATAAAAGAATATGGAGGAATAGAATGGCTTGTACAAAAACTTACTGGAAATATAAAAACTCGTAAAGGGGCAGAATATAGTATAGCTGTTTTAGTATCAGTATTGGTTTTCTGTCTTGTAAATAATACTATTGCTATTATAATTGCTTCTCCAATAGCTAAACAGGTAGGAGAAAAATTTAAAATAGCTCCAAAAAGAACTGCTAGTCTCTTGGATATATTCAGTTGTGTAATATTATGTTTAGCTCCACATGCTGGAGGAATGCTGCTTATAACATCTATGGCATCAGTTTCTCCAATAGAAATAATAAGTTTCTCTTTTTATCAGGTATTTTTAGGGATCTGTACAATAATAACTATCCAATTTGGACTTATGAAAACTAAAGAGGAAAAAGAAGCAGATTTATTAGAAAAACAAGCTCAATTAAGATAAGAGCAGGAGGATAAAATGGATAGAATAATGGAATTGGCAGAAAAATATTCAAAAGAGATGATAGAAAATCGTAGAAAAATACACATGAAACCAGAACTAGGTGGACAGGAAATAGGTACTTCAGATTTTATAGCAGCAGAATTAGAAAAATTAGGAATAGAAGTAAAAAGAGGATTTGCTAAAACTGGAATACAAGGAATGATATATGGTAAAAATCCTTTAGGAAAGACAATAATGATAAGAGCTGATATAGATGCTCTTCCTATGAGTGAAGAGAATGATATAGAGTATAGGTCACAAGTGAATGGAAAAATGCATGCATGTGGTCATGATGTTCATACAGCTGCCTTATTAGGAACTGCAAAGATATTATCTCAATTAAAAAATGAACTTAATGGAAATGTAAAGCTTTGTTTTCAGCCAGCAGAAGAAACTGTTGGTGGAGCAGATTTGATGGTAGAAGATGGAATATTGGAAAATCCGAAAGTGGATTATGTAATTGGAATGCATGTAGAACCTAATGAAAAAATAGGAACTGCCTCTATAGAAGCAGGACCTGTGAGTTCATATCCAGATTTTTTTGAAATAAAATTTATTGGAAAAGGAGGACATGGTTCTTTTCCTTCTAAAAGTATAGACCCTATACTTCCAGCAGTAGAAGCATATAATCTTTTGAATCTTATACCTAAAAAAGTATCACCTTTAGAACCATGTGTGGTACAGATATGCAGATTTAATGCTGGAACATATGATGCAATCATTCCAAATGAAGCAGTAATTGCGGGAACAGTAAGAACTTTACATAAACACAATCGTGAACTTGTAAAAAAACATATGGATAAAATAATAAAAAATATAAGTGAAATCTATGGAGTAGAATATGAGTTTTCGTATAGAGGGAAAACATTTCCTGTCTATAATACTCCAGAAATAATAGAGGCTGTTAGAGAAAGTGTAAAAGATGTTTTTAATAAAGGATTTGTTATAAATCAAAGTTTTAAAATAGGTGGAGATGATTTTTGTTTCTTCAGTGAAAATATTCCAGCTACATATATAATAGTAGGAAGTGCAAATGAGGATAAAAATACACAATATCCACTTCACAATCCTAAATTTAATGTAGATGAAGAAGTAATAAAAATGGGAGCAGCAGCATTTTCTAAAATAGCCTATGATTATTTGAATGATAAATACAAGGGAATGTAAATTAAAAAACTGGCTTAGTAATAAGTCAGTTTTTTAATTTACTCTAAAATATATTTGAAATAATAGCTCAAAATATATAAATAAATTATATAGAATTCATTTATTAATAATTTAAACTCATCAAAAATAACATATAAACTTTTATCTTATTAAAATGGATAAAAAGTCTTCTTTAAATAGAAAATCTTTTTTTTGTGAAAATTCTTCTAAAGATTTCTTTATTATTTCTATTCCTCTTATTATTTCTTCTTTTGTTACAGCTGCAAAACTTAATCGAATGTGATTATTCTCTTGTTCATCATTCATGTAAAATACAGAGTCAGGAAGTATAGAAACATGCCTTTCTTTCAACACATTATAAAAAACATTCGAATTGAGGCCTTTTGGTAATTTTATCCATATATATAATCCACCTTGTGGAATATATGGAAGTTCTATTTCTTTTATTTCTTGTAAAAGGGACAATGTAAGCTCATACTTTTCTTTAAACGCTTTTCTTAGTTTTTCAATATTGGGTTCTAAGTAACCTTTTTTAAGAAAAAGATGAAGTGCCATTTGAAATAAACCAGAAGATGATATGTCAGCTGAAAATTTTGCAGCAATTATATCAGAAATTAAATTATTGGGAACAATCATATATCCAAGTCTTAATCCAGGCATTATAAGTTTAGAAAAAGAATTTATGTATATCACTTTATTTTTTTTATCCATAGCTTTTAAGGGAATGGTAATATTATTATAGTAATATAAAGGAGAAAGACAATCATCTTCTATAATAGTAAAATTGTATTTTTCTGAAAATTCAAGAATTTTTTTCTTTTTTTCCATTGACCATGAAATTCCAGTAGGGCTTTCAAAATTTATCATGGTATAGAAAAAGTCCACTTTATTTTTTTGTAAGATTTTTTCTAATTCTTCCACATTTATTCCATCTTCTTCCAAAGGAACGCTTATCATTTTAGCTATTTCAGAAAATGTATTTATAGCCCCATAATATGTTGGACTGGCAGCAACCATAGTAGTAGTTTTTCTTTTTAGTATAATTTTCTTTATCAAATCAAGAGCCTGTTGTGAACCAGAAACTATTTGAATATTATTTGGAGAAGTATAAATATGATTATTTTCAAGTTTTTCAGCTATTGTTTCTCTTAATTCTAAAAGTCCTTGTGTATTAAAATAATTGAAAGCTTTTGCTCCATAATTATTAAAGATATCATTTATAATTTCTTGAAATATTTCAACAGGATAAAGATTGGCAGCAGGAGTAGCACTTGCAAAATTTATATCTTTATTCATTATTGCGAAATTATTTATAACTGGTTTTTGTGTATTGGATATAAGCTTATTTTTTTCTTTTACAAAGCACCCTTTTCCAGATACTTTATAAATATAGTTATTTTTTTCAAGAAGATCATATGCTTTTAGTACAGTAAGCGTGTTTATATCAAATTTGATGGCTATCTGTCTTATAGATGGAAGCTTTTCATTGGGAAGAGCTTCACCAGTTTCTATCATATTTTTTATAGAATCATATAATTGTAAGTAAATTTTGTGAGGTGAATCTTTGTAGATGATAAAATTAAGTTTCATAAAAATTTCCCCTTTATTTCTCTAACTGTTTTATCTGAATTAAAAATGTTTGATATAAATAAAAAGTAAAAAGTGTTGTACAACGGATATTAAAACAGTTTTTATCATTTAAAAATAGATCTTAAAATACGTAAAATAGACATTTGTATTAAAAAATACAAACTGTTATATATCAGTTTAAACAGTTATATATCTTGACTAAAAGAGTATAACGGTTTATAGTTGTATTATAATATATGAATTAAAAAATTGCTATGTATTTAAAAAAAATATGCAAGTTGTTTCTGTAAGGAGGAAAAAATGAAATATTCTTTTGATGAAAAAATTGACAGAACAGGAAATCATGCAGCTAAGTGGGAAGAAATGGGAAAGAAGTTTATATCAAATGATTTATGGCCAATGTGGATAGCAGATATGGATTTAAAAACAGCTCCTGAGATAATAGATGCCATGAGAGAAAAGGTGGAACAGGGAATATTTGGTTATGTATATAGACCAGATTCCTATTATAAGGCAGCAGCAGACTGGCTGGAAAGAAGATTTGGATATAAGATTGATTCATCTACTCTTATAAATAGTCCAGGGGTTGTACCTACACTTTCATTATTAGTAAGAGGAATGACAAAACCAGGAGAAAAAATACTTATTCAAAGTCCAGTATATTATCCTTTTGCAGCTACTATAAAGGATAATGGAAGAGAAGTAGTAGAAAATAAATTAATAAAAGATAATGAAGGATACTACACAATAGATTTTAAAGATTTTGAACAAAAAGTTTCTGATGAGAATGTTAATTTATTTATTTTATGTAGTCCTCATAATCCAGTAGGAAGAGTATGGAAAAAAGAGGAACTTCAAAAGATGTCTGATTTGTGTTTGAAGTATAAGGTAAGAGTTATTGCTGATGAAATATGGAGAGATATAATAATGCCAGGACATAAACATATCCCAACAGCTTCTCTTGGAAAAGAAATAGAAAACAATACTATTACTTGTTTTTCACCAACTAAGACATTTAATATAGCTGGACTTCAAGCTTCATTTGTGACATTTCCAAGAAGAGAGGAATGGGAAAAATTTGATAATGAACTTGGAATACTGGATATAAAAAGAAATAGTCCTTTCAGTCTGGTAGCATTTGAAACTGGATATACAAAATGTGATGAGTGGGTAGATCAACTGATTGAACATTTAGATGGAAATATGGATTATGTAATTAAATTTGCAAAAGAAAAAATACCAGAAGTAAAAGTTAAGAAACCAGAAGGAACTTACCTTATGTGGCTTGATTTTTCTGTCTTAGGATTATCTAAAGAAGAATTGTCAAGATTTATGCAGGAGAAATGTAAAATAGCATTAGATGATGGATATTGGTTTGGTGAAAATGGAATAGGGTTTGAAAGAATAAATGTAGCTTGTCCGAGATACATGGTAGAAGAAGGAATGAACAGAATAGAAAATGGAATAAAAAAATGGAGAGAAGAAAGATAAAAAGATTAGGGGAGGTTTAACTTATGAATGAAAAAAATGGTGAAAAAAAATATGGCGCGATAGCATTTTTACCTTTATTGGTATTTTTGGCTTTGTATATAGGAAGTGGGCTTATATTTACATTTATGGGAGTAGATGGGGCATTTAAAAAATTTCCTAGACACGTTGCACTTCTTATAGGTATAGCTGTAGCATTGATTATGAATAAATCAATGAAACTTGAAAAAAAGATAGATATATTTTCTGAAAATGCAGGAAATGCAGGGGTTATTCTTATAGGATTGATTTATCTTTTGGCTGGTGGATTTCAGGGAGCAGCAAAGTCAATGGGTGGAGTTGAATCAGTAGTTAATCTTGGACTTACATTTATTCCAAGTTCAGCTCTTGTTCCAGGGGTATTTCTTATATCATGTTTTATTTCAACTGCAATAGGTACATCTATGGGAACAGTTGCAGCTATGGCTCCAATAGCAATAGGTGTAGCTCAGGCAGCAGGATTAAATCTGCCTCTGACATGTGCTGCTGTTATTGGAGGAGCATATTTTGGAGATAATCTTTCAATGATATCAGATACTACTATTTCAGCAGCAAAAGGAGTAGGGTCAGAAATGAAAGATAAGTTTAAAATGAATTTCTTTATAGCTCTACCTGCTGCTATAATTGCAGTAATTGGATATTGGGCATTTGGAGGAGCAGGATTGATAACAGGAGCACATCCATATCATTTGCTTCGTGTAATTCCATATGTTGTAGTATTGATAGCAGCCTTGATGGGATTTAATGTAGCAGGAGTTTTATTTATAGGTATAGCAATGACAGGAGTAATTGGTCTTGGAGAAGGAAGTGTAAGCTTTTTGGATTGGGTAGGAGCAATAGGTGGCGGAATGGAAGATATGTTCAGTATCACTATTGTAGCTATATTAATTTCTGGACTGATAGGCTTAATTAAATATTATGGTGGAGTAGATTGGCTGGTAAACAGTATTGTTTCTAGAATTAAGGAACGTAAAGGAGCAGAATATGGAATTGGACTTCTTTCAGGACTTTTATCAGCAGCTCTTGTAAATAATACAATAGCTATCATTATATCAGCTCCAATAGCTAAGGAAATAGGAAAAAATTATGGAATTGCTCCAAAACGTCTTGCCAGTCTTATAGATATATTTGCATGTGCATTTATTGCTTTGACACCTTATGACGGAGGTATGTTGATAGTTACAGGACTTTCAGATGTGTCACCAATGGCTGTATTGAAATATATGTTTTATATGTTTGCTTTGATAATAACAACTTGTATAACAATTCAATTTGGATTGCTGCGTACAAAAGAAGAAAAAGAATTTATTGAAAAAAATCCTAATGGAATAAGAGAATAAAAATTAATATAAGGTTATTTTAAATTTTATGGAGGGGGAGTAATGAAAGATTTGAAAAATAAAGGGATAGGAACAATAGCTATCCATGCAGGACAAGGTAAAAATCCATTTGGGGCTTTATCTACTCCAATATATCAGACTTCTACATTTATATTTGATTCAGCAGAGCAAGGAGGAGCAAGGTTTGCAGGAAAAGAGGACGGATATATTTATTCCAGACTTGGAAATCCTACAACAGCAGTAGCAGAAGAAAAAATAGCTGCATTGGAATGTGGAGAGGCAGCAGCAGCTACTTCTTCAGGAATGGGAGCAATTTCATCTGTGCTTTGGACACTTTTAAGAGCAGGAGATCATGTAATAGCAGATAAAATACTGTATGGATGTACATTTGCACTATTGTGTCATGGAATGACTAGGTATGGAGTAGAAGTTGAATTTTTAGATACTTCTGATCTTGAAGCAGTAAAAAAAGCAATGAAGAAAAATACAAGGGTAGTATACTTGGAAACACCAGCAAATCCTAATTTAAAAATATCTGATATAGAAGAAATAGCAAAAATAGCTCATACAAATGAATATACAAAAGTAGTAGTAGACAATACATTTGCTTCTCCATATTTGCAGAAGCCTTTACAATTAGGGGCAGATATAGTAGTTCATTCAGCAACTAAATATTTAAATGGACATGGAGATGTAATAGCAGGATTTGCAGTTGGAAGTAAGGAACTTATAACAGAAATAAAACTTTTTGGAATAAAAGATATGACAGGATCAGTATTAGGACCAACAGAAGCTCATCTTATAATAAGAGGATTAAAAACATTTGAAATAAGAATGCAAAGACATTGTGAAAACGCAATGAAAGTTGCTGAATATTTAAATGCTCATCCTAAAGTAGAAAAAGTATATTATCCAGGTTTGAAAGATCATGAAGGTTATGAAATAGCAACAAAACAAATGACAGGATTTGGAGGAATAATGTCATTTGAACTTAAGGGAGGATTTGAAGCAGGGAAAACATTGCTGAATAATGTTGAAATGTGTGCACTGGCAGTAAGTCTAGGAGATACAGAGACATTGATACAGCATCCAGCTTCTATGACTCATTCAGCTTATACAAGTGAAGAATTAAAAGAGGCTGGAATACCGGAAGGGCTAGTAAGGTTATCAGTAGGACTGGAAAATATAGAGGATATAATAGCTGATTTAGATAAAGCTTTAGAAAAAGTAAAATAAGTATAAAATGATAAAGAGGTAATAAAAAAATTAAGCACATCTAATGATATTGAATAAAAGCAATATTTGCAGATGTGCTTTTTACTGTAGATATGAAAATACTTTTCTTTACAATGATTAAGATTTTTCTTATAATTTAACTATGAATCAGGACATGGAGGGTATAAAAATGAAAAAAGTGTTAATAGTAGGCGGAGTAGCTGGAGGAGCTTCTGCTGCAACCAGATTAAGACGTTTAGATGAAAATTTAGAAATAATAATTTTCGAAAAAGGAGAGTATGTTTCTTTTGCTAATTGTGGACTTCCATATTATATAGGGAATATTATTGAAAATAGGGATAGTCTGCTGGTTCAGACACCAGAAAAATTAAAAAATAGATTTAATTTAGATGTAAGAATAAATAGTGAAGTTGTATCTGTTGATGGTATGAATAAAGTGGCAAAAATCAGAAAAAGTTCAGGAGAGGAATATGAGGAAAAATTCGATTATATGGTACTGGCTCCTGGTGCAAAGCCAATACTGCCACCAATAAAAGGAATTAATAATAAAAAAATATTTACTTTAAGAAATATAAGTGATATGGATAAAATAAAAAGAGAAGTAACAGTTCAAGGAATAAAAAATGCAGTAGTTGTAGGTGGAGGATATGTGGGTGTCGAAACTGCTGAAAATCTGCAGCATATAGGAATAAATACTTCGCTTATAGAAGCAGCTTCGAATATATTGGCACCATTTGACAGTGAAATGGCGAATTTTTTAGAAATTGAACTTGTTTCAAACAAAATAAATTTGATGACAAATAAAAAAGTGGTTGAGTTTGAAGAAAAAAATGAAAAAATAATTATACATCTTGAAGATGGGGAAAAAGTAGAAAGTGATGCAGTGATTCTTTCGATAGGAGTGGTTCCAGATACAGCTTTTCTAAAAGATTCAGGAATACTCCTTGGAGCAAGAGGACATATATTGGTAAATGATAATCTGGAAACTAATATAAAAGGAATATATGCAGCAGGGGATAGTATATTGGTAAAAAATTATATAACAGGAGAGAAAAGTGCAATTCCATTAGCGGGACCAGCTAATAGACAAGGAAGAATAGCAGCAGGAAATATTGCTGGAAGAAGTGAAGTATATAGAGGAAGTTTGGGAACAGCTATAATAAAGGTTTTTGGTTTAATGGGAGCTTCAACAGGATTAAATGAAAGAGCTGTAAAGAGTTTGAGTATGAAATATGAAAAAATATATTTACATCCAAATGATCATGCCAATTATTATCCAAATGCTACACCTATATCAATAAAAGTAATCTATAACAAGGAAAATAAAGAGATACTTGGAGCGCAAGCAGTTGGAATAAAAGGAGCGGATAAATTTATAGATGTTATAGCCACAATGATAAAATTTAAAGGAACAATATATGATTTAACAGAATTGGAATTAGCATATGCACCTCCATTTTTATCAGCTAAATCTCCAGCAAATATGGCAGGATTTATAGGAGAAAATCTTGAAGATGGTTTATTTGAACAAATATTTTTTGAAGATTTGAAAAATTATGATAAAAATAAGCATATTATTTTAGATGTAAGAGATGAAATGGAACTTGCAAGTGGGATATTTGATCATAGTATAAACATCTCACTTTCAGAGTTGAGAAAAGAAGTGGAAAAACTTCCTAAAGACAAAGAAATATGGACATATTGTGCAGTAGGACTGAGAGGATATCTAGCCTCAAGATTTTTAATACAGAAAGGCTATAAAGTAAAAAATATAGCTGGAGGAATAAAAAGTAAAATTATAAAAAAAGAATTATAAAAAGGAACAGGGAGAAATCTCTGTTTTTTTTATAGAAAATAAAAATAGATTAAATAGAATTTTTTAATTCTAAAAAATGAAAAACTTAGTTATTATATTAATAAGGTATATAATAATTAATTTTTAGTTTAAAAATATCTTTAAATCTAAAATATTTTAAAAAGTGCGCCTATATGTATAAAGGCGAACTTTTACAAGGTTATGATACTAATTTTTCAGAATTTTATTTTTTTATATATCTTTTCCATAGCAAGTTATATCTTCTTGACTTTATAAAGTTTAAAGAATATAATAGAATTAATTTAAGTAAAAAAAAAGCCGCCTTTATACATAAAAAAGAACAGTATACTTTTATAGGTTTAAACAATGTTTTGGAAAAATATAAAAAAGATGAAATATATTGATTTAATGAGTAAAAAAGTATTGATAAAAAGGTATTAAAATAGAAATAAATAATAAAAAAATTATGTATAAAATTTATTAGAGG
>ERZ773144.1323-NODE-1323-length-22391-cov-7.109733_pt1 | contig 22391 bp, 32 predicted proteins | sample MGYA00580849_ERZ773144 | MGnify/ENA primary metagenome ERZ773144 (study PRJEB29015, sample SAMEA2737861) | human gut metagenome | biome: human gut; feature: human-associated habitat; material: faeces | place: China | collected 2012 ...
ATAATTAAGAGGCCTTGTCTATACTATAAAACATCTTGGGGAAAGATTTTTATATATGAATATAATATCATATAAGTTTATTTTCGTGAATACAAAAAATATTTTCATTGATAAATATTCTTCTTAAAAATTAATTTTTACATATTATCTTATTTTTCTTATTTGTGAATAACCATTTGGTACAGATATTTTTTCTTTAGAATATTGGTATATCATTTTTTTAGTATGTTGATAAAAAATGCCAAATACTATCTTAAATATTGGAAAACCTAAAAAAGGAGATAAACTTCCTTTTTTAGGTTTACCCCCTTTGGATATGTTAGCAAAATTTGTCCATAATTCTCTTATATTTTACATCTATTTTTATAATTTATTTTCTGTTTCCTTCAATATTTTTTTTACCTTTACTAAAGGAATATATGATTCTTCATGTAAATTTTTTCCAAAATATATATTGTCTCTTAAAACTTTTTCTATTTGAGATTTATTTTTATTTAATATATCTATTACATCCTCATCTTGACTGTCACAAATAATATTGACATATGCCCATGTTGTATTCCAACCGAATTTCTCTGTAAATGTTTCAGTTAAATCTACTATAATCTGATATTTTCCTATTTTCTCTTTCATCTGACTTGGGATAAAATTACATTTTAATATTTCTTCTAGCACTAACTTTTCCATACTATCCTCCTATATTTCCTTAGCAATTTTCAAAGCAATAACATTTCATATCTTTGCTTATTTTTAATACATTATCTGTATTATAACATATCTTTTATTTTATTAATAGCACTTTATTTTCTTTTTTATTTCAAATTTTACACAAAAATAATAACTATCTTCAGACATAAATGTAAATTATAGTAAATTTTATAATATTATTATTTTTTCTTTATCTCTCTTTTTTTACATTGCTCTAATATATTTTTAAGTTGTTCTGGTACAGGAAGACCTATTTCTACAGCATTTTCTAAGATACTTATTCCTTCATTTACAAAATAAAAGGAAATTACTAGTATTCTGCAATTGTATGGACTGTTATTCATATCCATTATTATGTCCAGTAAATAAGCTAGCGCTACAATACAAAGCATTATAAATTTTCCACCTATTCCCTTTTTCCCAGTTTTACTGCTAGTAGTACTTTTGATTACTGATTTTATAATTCCTGTTATAAAATCTATTCCCATTACTATTAATAAACATTCGATATATTTATCTTTTCCTCCTGTTGCTACATATATCCATGATACTAATATTCCTAGAATAATTATTACTTTTTCAAATAGAATTTTAAACATATCCTCAACTAAATTAAATACTTGTTCCAGTTTTATTTTAATCATGCTCCTGCTCCTTTTTAGAATTTCACTCCTGCTCTTAATCCACCAACTATATTATTGTTGCCTCTTAAATCTGTTTTTCCTTCTAAATATCCTTCTATATATCCTTTGCTAGTTATATCTTTTTGCATTTCCTCCGCTACTTTTAATATGTCCTTTGTAGCTCCTGTAGTAGCTGTTTTAAGGATTTCATTCACAATTGTGAGTTGTTTATCCTTTGACTTTTTAAACTCCTCTTGTAGTGCTTTCAGAGCTTTTTCTATTAAAGAAATGATAAATTTTTCAGATATAATCCAGGATATATATACTGGTATTCTCTTTTTAAATTCTATAATAGCATATTCAAGTTTTTGTTTCCCTTGACCTGATGCAAATCCTTCCTCTGCTCTTGTTACTACATAACAGGCTATTACCCATAAAGTTTCTTTTTTATACTTGTATAAGTAATATATCCCCACCATAACTAAGATAATTGTTATTATTAAAAATAATGTTTCTTTATTCATATCTTCCTCCTCTGTATAATCCAGCCTCTCTCTTTCTTCTAGGTAGTAATATAGGTTTTCCTCCTGCTAGCCTCCACTGCTTAAATTGAAATTCTATTTCCTCAATAGTAGCATTTGCATTTATCTTTTTTACTAGAGTACTTTTAGAAAAGTTTCCAACTCCTATATTAAAAGCTAGGCTTACCATAGCATCAAATTGATATTGTTCAAGCGGAACTTTGATATAAGTGTTGACTGCTTTTTCAAAACGGCTTAAATCAGATTTCAAAAGCTCTCTTGATTTTTCTTTTGTTATTATCATTCCTTCTTTTACATCTGGTCCTGTATGTCCTACACCTATAGTCCAAACTCCTGCTGCACACTTATATGCTTTTAATATTTCACCTTCTTCCTTTATAATAAATTCAATTCCTTTTTCAGATATTTTCAATGTTTACCCCCTTAAAAATTATTTTTAAAGCTGAATAATTTCCATTATAAAGCTTTTATTTTATCAGCTAGTTCATTTATACTACCCTCAATAACAGCCATTTTTTCTATTATAGCTTTCATTTCATCTTCAGAAGAAAATTTACTTTTTTCTAATAGCTTTTTCTCTTCTTCCAGTTTTTCATATTCTATTATTTTATTTTTTCTTAATTCTATTATTTTCTCTTTTGTCATTCCATCTTCCCATACTTTTTTATCTTTATTCCAGATGGGGAAAATTAAATTTTCTGGTATTTCTTTTTTTAAAATTTTTCCTTTAGCAACATACCAGCCATCTACTAAAAATTCTTCCTTTCCTTCCAATATTAATTCTTCTCTAGTTTTTTCTCTTAAAGTGCCATTGTCTAATATTGGATTAGAATACTTAGTTTCACTTATCAACATTCCATCTTCAAACTCTGGATACCATTCTTTTTTAAATTCCTCTTTAGAATAATTTAAGCTTGTTATATATTTTTCTCCTTTATAAATATGTATCATAGTTTCCACCTTCCTTTACAAGTATATGAGCAGTACAAACTTGATTCTGTATACCTGTTCTGATAATCAAATGCCTGGAATCTTAAATTTCCAGCAGTTACACTTGGTATTACAACACCTGTAGTGTTTTGTAAAATACCGATATTAACAGTATAACTGTTGTATTCATTAATCATAGCAAAAGCGTGTGGGAGAACAACATACCCAGTTCCACCTTTTGCTGCTTCAAAGAATCCCCAACATTCAAGTCTACCATCAGCATATTTTGCGTAGTAATTATTTCCACTACTTCCTAATTCACAATAATTGTCTATTTTATAGGCTGTTGCATAGTTACTTTCGTTCACGAAATTAGTATCATTTACTGTTGTATTTGTTGTTGTTTTGCACCTAAATAGGCCTAAAGTATTTTTATCAAAGTAATACTTCCCAGCTTGCTTAGTTCCGATATCTTGTATATACATTAAATTAGAATCAAATTCTAAACCAGCATTTCCAGACAACTTTGAATAAGTTTCATTTATTGCAGCTATAGCTTCTTTGTTAATGGACTGAAGTCTATTGCTTTTTATAATAGAATCTCCATTTTTAACCATTATTTCATCATTTCCAGAAGATAAAAATAAATATTCCAATCCCGAACCAGTTCCAAAAGCTCCGATATTACCTATTACTTGCCCTGATCTCAAGTATTGTATTCCCCTTCTCCATGCTCCAGAAAAATATGTTGTATTTATTTCGATTGGAGCTTGACCAGACATAGTTAAGTTTCCAGTAACATCATCACCAGCTTTAGAAACTTTGCCATCTATTTCTGTTTTTATATCACTTGCTGTTCCTGGATATGTTCCTTTGTCTAATTTAGCTTTGTCTAAATCATCTGCTTTCCCATTATAAGTTCCTTTGTCTAACTTATTATTATTTAAATTTGTTAATGCTTGATTATTAGTTTCAGCAGCTTTATCTAATTTGTCGTAATTTTCAGAAATGTGTTTTGTTACATCAACAAAATCATTTGGTTCTGGTTTTAACAGTTTCAAAAAATTTGTCAATATCCCCATTTAAAAACCTCCTTTATTTTATCTCTGCCTTTTGGTAAATTTCATCCCAAGTAAATGGTTCTAATTCTGCCCATTTGTAAGGAGATAACTCTCCCCAAGTTCTATATCTTATTCTTATTTCGTAAGTCAAATGAGCAGGCTTGATAATCTCTATTGTTTCTTTGAAGTCATCCATATTAGGAGGAATTCCTATTATACCTGTAAAAATAATTTCAAATAAATATTCTTCGTTATGTTCTATAACTTGTACATCCCCATTTGTAAAAGCATTCCCAACTCTTACAATCATTTCTTTTGTTGTAGTTCCATAACTTCTAAGTTTAGAAATTAAATTTTCTCTTCGTTCTTGTATGTTGGTAGTTTCATCCCCAACAGGTAATCCGAAAATTCTTTCCCAAATTGGTAATGACCAGGTAGCAGTATAAATAAAGAATTGTTTTAGTACATCTTCACTTGTAAAATCAATAACTTCTAGTTCACTTTGAATAGTTTTTTGCAATACTATTATTTCTGCTATAGTTCTATAATATTTTGGCATATGCTGCATAAGTCTTTTAGCTTCCATTTATATCACTTCTTTCTGTAAGGTTAGTGATGCAAGATCTGCAATCTCTTCTTCTTGCAAATTAATATTCAATACCCCACCATTTAGTTGTAAATCACTATAATCCACTACTCCCTGCACATTTAAAAGCGTATTTCCTACTTGTGCATAACTAACATAATTTTGATTAAATCCAATTTTTTTAAAGTATTCTCTAACCTCTTCCTCAAAATCTTTTTTTACTTCTTCAAAATCAACATTTTTAGAAATTTTCACAATTCCTGTAATTGCTATTCCTTTATTTATAGCACTTTTAACTGTTACAGTTGCCCCAATTGGTCGTACTTCCTCTAAATAGTCTCTTACTCTTTGCTGTAATTCCTCATCTGCTGCTTGGATATCTACATTTACTATAACCACTTTCACTGTTCCTGGTCCTGCCCAAAGTGGAAAAACCTTAACTCCTCCAACTCCTTCTACTTCTAAGCACCATTTTTTATAATGATAAATATTTCCTGATGTAACTGGCTCCCTGACTTTAAAATAATACCTTTCTCGCAGCTCATTGTCTTTCTCTCCATCATACCCATCTGTAGTTGCTAGCTTATTTGTAACTCTTTGTAACCCTGGAATTGTAACTGGAAAATTTACTATAGTTTCTGCTGGTATGTTATATTCTGATCCAGCTTTTTCGCTTTCAATAGGTACTAATATTTCTCCTTGTTCTGGTATTTCTTTTTCTTCTGTAGTTAAATAAATATATGTATCTGAAGCAACTTTGGTTCCTATTGTAATCACAGTCCCTATTGTTCCTTTTATTGTTACAAAACCTTTACTTTTTGTAGGTTGTCTTCTGAAAACTCCTACCTCTTTAGCTATATTATCTAAATATTCTCCTTCAGCAGTTTCTGCAAAAGAATTGAGAAAGATATAATCTAATTTTTGATAAAGTTTTTCTAGTTCTATACTTACTGGTGCTAAATTATCATAAAACAGTCCTCCTTCTGTTCTGTCATATTCCCCATTCACATTTTTGAGCATCCCATCTAATATCTCTTTTTGTTCTTTTTTTATTATCATAAATAACCCTCCCACTCAAATTCTTGGAAGTCTTTTAATACTACTGTAAATTTTGTTTCCAATGTGTGTTTTACTAAGTGTATATCTATATTTTTTATTTCAATTATTTGCTTATTTTTTAATATCATTTCTTTCAATTCTCTTATGAACTCACTATATAAAACAGGAGTTGGAAATCTTTGTCCTTGTAAATTGGCTTTATAGGTCATTCCATATTGATTAATTCCATTACCTTTGTAAATATTCCATTTATATTTCTCTGTCAAAAGTACTTTTTCTAGCCACATCCTTACAGCTCTTTCATCATCTGTTTTAATTAGTTTTCCATTTTTTCTTAGCATCTTCCCTTTTTTGAAATCAATTAGAAAAGTTTTTCCATTTGTTTCTTTTTTGATCTCTGCTACTTGTTTTGAATAATCAATGAAATTTATTTCTGGTAATATTCCCATTCAAGGCTCACCTCCGGAGCATAATTAAATACATCAACTACAAAAAATTTATCTTCCTCATAATTAGGTATTACTAAAACATACATTCCAGGAATTAAATTAAATACGGTCTGCAATATAAATTTTCCTTTAGTTTTATTTTCCTTCTCATTATGAAGTGTTGGTATCTGCATAGACTTTATAGAGCCACTTTGAGATAATGTTAGAACCGCTCCACCTTTTTCAGTACTTCCAGTTCCTGATGTAGAAAGGTTATCTATGCTAACTTTAGAATTAGTTTTTCCTGAGATAAATGTATTATCTTGACTTTCATAATCTTTCATAGTACATTCTATAGCTAATCTATTTGTAATAGCATTAGAAAGATAAATCTTATCTGCATCTAATATCCCATAACCACCTAATAATTCAATTGATATATCAGGAAGTGGTCTTAAAACTTTCCCTAAAACTGCTCCAATAGGCTTTGGGTTATCTCTTTCTTTAAATTTTTCTGCTATGGCTATATCCCAAGATTTTTGATTTTCACTCATTCTTGATACACCTCCAACTTTAATTCTGATTTGTGAATTCCGTTTTGTACTGTATGATTACTTTCTTTTATCAAGTATTCCCCTTTTAAATTAAAAAGTGGCAAATATAAATCAATCACTCTGCCACTTTTGACTTTATCATCTCCTAAAACAGTAATGGAGAAATTCTCTGTTATTCTATTTAATTTTTTTAACTCATTTTTTGCCACGAGTTTTGCTTTTTTATATTCCTTTTCATCAAGTATTACAACCTCTTGCAACATTCCATACTTTTTAATACTTTCTTGATCCTGTTCCTTTCCTACTGTTCTTACAGCTTCTTTATCTGCTGTTATTACCAAGACAGAGTTTTTCATGTCAATAATAGATTTATTTAAAGAAACATTACCTACAAAATCAGCCACATTAACAAAGTGATTTTTATGTAGCTCATACTGCCCTGTTACCTTTATTTTTTTAAAAGGTCCTACTTTCAATATCCCTTTATCCATTTCAATAAAAAATTTCTTGGAATTATGCTGTGAACATTGATTAATAATGTCATAAATCACTTCTGAAACAGCTTTGTCTTTATAGATTTTATCTATCCTAGTATCTAACCCAGAAACTTCAACTTTAATCCCAATTTCTTCACACAAAGATTTTACACATTCATTTCCTACTATTTTTTTAAATTGTCTGATAACTGTGGACTTATTTAAATACCAAGCCATATCATATGCTACAAAGTTTGTTGTTTTTTCATTTAAGTTTTCTGATACAATAATAGCTTGAAGCAAACTTTCACCTTTACCATCTATAAGCTGCACACTATCCCCAAGTGTGATATCCCAAAGAAAAGAAAAGTTTTCATCATGCCTATTTACTGCTATATCAAAATTTAACTCTGCTCCTAACATATCAACACTATCACGCCAATTTAGGTTTGCTGTATAAGCTGTTATATCTTTATCTTTTACAATAATTTTATACATTGTTATCACTTCTTTGAATTGGCAAAATATATTCTTTTATTTCCAGTGTATATGGAACATCCCCAGCTTTATCTCTTAGTGCATAAGTAAAATTGTATCTGCAAAGCATATTTAAAACTACTTTATATCTGTCTACTACAATTATCCTGATTGGGATTTTTAAATCTCTATATTTTTCTAAATAATCAATATATTCTTGTGGGTCTCTATATTTCAACCAACTTATAAAGTTATATTTCTTGCTAGGAAAAAAAGAGGAAAAGGAAAAATTTCTTAATCCTTTTCCTCCTATTAAATTTAAAACAGATCCATCTATCGTTTGGAACTCTTCATCAGTAGTTTCACAAATAATTGGCTCAATTCCCTGAACTACAGGGATTGTGATTGTTTCTTGTTGACCATTTTCATTTTCTGCTATAAATATAATATCCAAACCCTGTACCTCCTTACATATTATCTATTGCTGCTATAACTTTTCTTCCTGTATATTCTGCATATCGTTCCATGTGTTCTCTTTCTCCAATAAAATTTCCACTAATATGAACATGCACTTCTACTTTTTGATTAGATTTTCCAATCATAGTTTTACTTTGTTCATGGCTCATTACTTTTGTTCCTGCTGGTAAGATAGCCGTTTCTGTTCTGCCACCTTCATTTATTTGTGTTTCCCCACCTTTAAAATAACTTGTTCCAAGTGCTTTTCTTCCAATTGTTCTAATTTTAGATTTATCTGAAGTTTTATTCTCTGTAATATTAATAGTTTTATCTTTTATTTCTGTATTATTCCAAAATTTAAGTTTATCAATAAGCCCACCAATAGCATTTTTAGCTGTATCTACTGGATTTTTTATCATTTCTAAAATAGGAATAAACTTATTTTTTATTACATCCCAGTTATCATAAATATTTTCTTTTAACCACAAAAATAAATTAATAGCCTGTCCAATAGGATTTCCAAACTTAATAAACCATTTAATCACACGCCCAATTGGATTATTGTCAAGCATCTCCCATACTTGTGTCACCTTAGTTTTTATTAAATCAAAGTTTTTCCAACATACCCACACAATTCCTACTAATGCTGCAATTCCAGCTATAACTAGTCCAATTGGATTTAATGACATAGCAGTATTCAATTTGAATTGTGCAAGTGTTAATTTCCCTGTCATCAATAATTGTGCGTTATCCCATATAAGCTTAGTTTTAGTAGCTAATGCCCCTACAGTTGCAATAGCGGAAGAAATAAACATAACTGTATTATATGCTGCCAGTGCCCCAACTACTGTGTAAACTATCGGACTTATCCTATCCCAGTTATCAATAATGCTTTGTGCAATACCTATGGCCTGTCCTGCTCCTTCCAATAATATATTTTTAAATTCTTCAAGTGCAGGTTTTCCTCTATCCCATAAGCTGCCAAACAACTGCTTGATTTGTGTAATGTATGGATCAACTTTTATAATAAGCTGTTCTACTTTATCAGCAGTCCCTAATATCAAATCTTGTATCCCTGGAATTTTAGAATGAAACCATACAGCTAATTTACCTAAATAAGGCATAAGTTTCTTTCCTACTTCTGCCTGCATGTCCCCAAAAGCTCCCTGTGCTGAAACTATTTTCCCTTCATCTGTCTCTCTTAAAGCTTTATTAGTACCACCTATAGACTTATTCAATTTGTTAGTGATAAAGTCCAATCTTTTTTCAGCTTTCATTGTTTTAAAAACCTTTTCTTCTGCTTTTGTCAATTGGACTCCGTATTTTAATAACCCTTTAGTTTTACCATCCAAAGCTTTTCCAATAGCATCTGCCATAGCAATACTGTCTTCTTGTGTTGCGTTAAATCCTTTTTCTTTGGCTATCATATCACTCAGTATAGGCATAGTTTTTTTAATTTGGTCATGACTCAACTTGTACATAGCCAACTGTCCTGCTCCTGCAACAATTACATCATCACCAATTACTCCTAAATCTTGCAAGGCTCCAGCTTCATCTTTCAAACTGTTTATCCTGTCTATGCTATAACTATTTGTTCTTTTTAGATTTGCTTCAAGAAGTTTATCTGCTTTAAGTTTTTCTTTTGCTGCATCAATAGACTGCTTCAGAAAAACACCTGTTGCAGCAGTCAATGCACTAAATCCTATAGCTGTATACTTTGCAGCTTTCTTCATAGATTCTTTTGTTGCATTTCCGAAAGCTTTTACTTTATTACTTGCTTTCTGTAAATGTCTATCCATCTCTTTTGTATTTTTAGTTGCATTTTGTAATGGTTTTGTGAATTGATCTTTCAAACTCAATAAAACATTTATATTCTTTGCCATTTTCCACCTCCTGTGTTCTGCTATCTTCTTTGTATAACTCATTTAGAAGCCTTTCTTGATATTTTACTCATTGAGTAAATAGAAAGGCTTTAAAATCAATTTTACAAAGTTATTTCTTTTTAATTTTTGGTTGAGGCATTGTTGGTTTATTATTATTTATTGCTGAGTTATATTCTTTATCTTTTCCTCTAAAATATAAATAAATTCCACATACAACAATTATTAATCCTAAAAAACAATATCCTATAGTAGTTATAATTATCCCCCTTTATTTATTCTTTCTATTTCTAATTCCATTGTTGCAAGCATAAACATTTTTTCAACTATATTTAAATTTAATAAGTAATCTATTTTAAATCCTTTCAATGCATAAAAAGAGAGGAATGCCATTTCAGCATCCCCCAATATTAGTTTTTTATTTCTTCAACTTCTTCTTCTATTAAATTTGATTTCTTCTTTTCATCTGCTAACCCATAAATACCCAATATTTTCTCTGCTAGTTTTCCAATCTCTCCCAAATTTTCATCAAAAACTTTAACTACTATCTCATGAGGTTCTGCTACTCCATAAGCCGTTTGTAATTCTTTCTCTTTAAATATTGGACAATGCTTTAAAATTAACTTACAGTTCATCTCATTTGATGCTTCCATTCCTCTTTCATCTGTACTGTCCATAATTTTCATAATATCTTTTGCTTTCTGTTTTACAATTTCAATATTTCCTCCCAAAACTTCTGAATTAAAAAAAACTACTTTCATTTTGTCATTTTCTGATTGTTGCTTTCTTGCAAGTAATGTTTCTAAAGTTATATTTTTAGCCATTTTATATTTCCTCCTAAATTATTTAATCATATCAATAAATCTATATCCTGAAAAAGAAAATGGAACCTCTTCTTCTCTGATTTCTTTATTTGCCCACTTTAAAGCCATTAATTCATTTATTGTTACTCCTGTAAATTCTACACGTTCTGCTCCATATGCCGTAGGATCTTCTAATTTTCCAACTAATTTTATATCAGGAAGATCCCCAGTTTGAATTCCCTCATGTAGTAGCTCAGCAATAGAAGAATCTATTTTATGTAATGTCATAGTTCCTTCACCTGTAAATCCCATATACCTTTTATGCTTTCCTAAATCTCCTGCAATATCAATGTCTTCATATTCTAAGTTTATCTTAGCCTCAAAAGACTTTGCTGCTCCTAATTCATCATTGTTTAGCCAGACAGCTCCAAAAGAACCACGTAAAATTTTATTTTTATCCATTTTTTTTACCATTTATTTACCCTCCTAAAACATATTGATAGTAAATTTGAAATCTTCAACAGCATTCAAAATTTTAATTTGTGCTGTCATAAATACTTTTTTCTTAAATGTTAATTTTTTGATTTGTTCATCTTCCATATCTTCAACTTCTGTTTTCCCAACCGCTAGCCAAGCTGATTTTTGAGCCTCAACATCAACCTCTGAATAGTTGTTATATTCTTTATCCAGAATATCTTCTCTAGCCAATTCTTTAAAATAAGCATTGATTGCAGAAAAGAATAAAACCTGATTATCATATTTATTTTTATACTTACCTATCCAGCTTTTAAATGTTGAAAATATATCATCTCTCATTAAATCCATAGATTCAATGATAATAATATCCTTCATATCTTCTGTCTCATCTTGTGTGATTTCTTGTAGTGATGTACAAGCTCTTGCAACTCTAATATCTCCTTCATCTTTATGTAAACAAAATCCTCCTTTATCAATGACATCATCAATATCATCAAATAAAGATACTTCTTTTAAATTACTACATAAAAAACTTGTTGCAGATCTTGTCATTGGAAGTCCTGCCAGCATTCCTAAAATAGATGGGATATATTGCCATCCTTCTACTTCTCCACGACTGTCAACAAATGTAACTTTTTCATTCATTAAATTAACTATCCCTTTATTATCTGGTTTAGTAGCTTTATGAACTACTGCTTTATAAGTTTTTCCTGCTTTTCTCATTGATTTTATCCATGAAACAAGTGTTGCTGTATCAGCTTCTGTTCCATCATATCCTAATCCTAACCAGTTAATTCTCTCTTGAGCTACTAATTTTAATGTATTTGCTAAAGTTCCATCTTTTATATTAAATATAACCACTTTAGCTGGAGTAAATTGAAAGCAGTCTTTTACTAATTGTAAAAAACTCTCTGTATAATCTCCATCTTTAATATCTGTTATAATTTTGTATTCTTTTCTTGTCCAATCTTTTGTTGGCTCCTTTATAATCAATCCTACAATTCCTAATTGACTTCTTTTTACCGCAGTAATTGCTTTCTGTTTAAAAATAATATCAATAGTTGGTCTACCCATTTTTTCCTCCTAACCTTTATAATTAAATTCTAGTTCCTCCATCATATCTTCAGTAATGTCATTTTCAATTTCTTCCATTGTATAACTGTCAATGCTTGCTATTAATACCCCGTCTGTTTCCTCAAATTCAATCTCTTCTGTAGGAATAGCAAAACTTTCATTTATCCAAAGAGTACCAAGAAAAGCTTCTTCTAAATCATCCATCATTTTTAGTCTTTCTATTCTTGATTTTCCAATATTTTTAGGGAAATAGTAAATTCTGATTGTTAAATTTCGTTCTTTGTAAGTTGTCATAAAAGCACTTGTTTTTAACCCTTCTAGCTCTGTACGAAAGCTAGGGCGATTAAACTTTTCTGTTATATCTTTACTATCTATTTCAACTTTAGGAAAGGTTTTTGCAAGTTTATCATTTATTGCTTTTAAAATTTCACTCAATTTAACCATTAGAACCCTCCATTTTTGATAATTTCATCTATCAATCCATCTGCATTCTTTACAAATTCATCTTGAAATTCTGCTCTTGCTTCTTCTAAAATCCTATATCCTTTTTTAAATCCATGTTCTTTCCCTGTCTTATCTTTTATTATATGCCCATATTCAATTAGATGAGCGTGTGGCATATTATTATAAACTCTCACTGTATCCTCTTCTTGGTTGTATCTATAAACTTTCCCACGTTTAAACCCCTTTATGTAGTTTCCACTTTTTTCTTTTAATTTGGATTTTGCTTTCTTTTTTACTCTTGCTTTTAGTTTATTTCCCTGACTTTGTAAAAATTTCTTTGTTTCTTTTGGATACTTTTTTGCAAGTCTTAAAACTTCTCTCTCCAAGTTTTCTAAATCCCTTGAACTAAATCCATCCATAGCTTTTACTCCTCTATTCTTTTACAGAATACCTCAATGAATTGATTGTCTTTAAAATCTCTGTTAAAGTAGACAACTTCATATTTTTTTTTCTCAAATATAAAAAACCAGTCCTTTTGAATTCCTTGAACTGATTTTCTTCTAAATGTGAATTTAAATTGATGTTCATTGCTCTCTGTTTCTGCCTGTCCCTGTTTTACACTAGAGTTTTGAGGAACAATTTCACTAAAAGCATTTTTTAATCTTTGTGGTATCTTTTCATTCTCTCCAAGTTCATTTTTACTATCTACCATATGCCAAACTTCTATAGAATGCCTCAATCGTTTTGTTATATTATTCATTTAATCACCTGCTTGCAGTTGTGTCATCATACTTCTTATTGTATAATTAAAGTCCTTGCTTTCCCCTGATTCACGATTATCATACCAATCCTGAATAATTACATACATTAGAATTTTAGCTCTTTCTTTAAATTTTTCTTCCTTCAAACGTTCTTCCAAATTGCATATAGCATCATTTAAATAATTTTCTGCTGCAACCATTAAAGATTGCAGCAAATTATCATCTTCATTATAATCAATCCTGAGATAGTTCTTTACATCTTCTATTCCTAAAAGCATAAGCTACCCTCCTAAGCTGCTGTTTCAACTTCCAGATACGCCATTGCTTTTCCATCTACTTTTTTAACATCAAATCTTTCAATAGCTCTGATATAAGTAGCGTTTTTAGTGAATCCTGCCTCACTAGATATTGCAAGTTCCAGCCCTTCTCTGTCAAAGAATGTTACAAATTCCGTCATATCTCCAACAAATACAGGAGCTTTTGTTGCTTTCATTGGTAATAGTACATCTGAAAGTACTATTATTTGTCTTCCTTTTAACATTTTTTTAGTTTCATCTTGTAAACTAACTGTTAAAAGTGGTCTTCCTTGTTTATCTTCCATTTGGTCCAGAATATCAAAATATGTTTGATTTGTAATTATGACTGCATTTTGAGAAATTGCAGGATCTAAAGTTTTATTTAAAGCTGTAATAATTCCTTTATAGTTAGAAGCTGATGTAGGAGATAATGTTTTTAATAAACCAATAATTTTTTTATTTTCAGTATTAACAGCTTTTTTATTAAATCTTTTTCCTATGTATGAAATTAAATTAGCTTTTTCATCTGCTAATAAACTATTAGAAATTGGAATAATATCTCCATAATCTGCTGTATTATATGAAACTTGTGCGAAATCCACATCTGATTGATCAATTTCATTTAATTCCTCAAATGCAATTAATTCTCCTGTTCCATCTTTTTCAATAGGCATTGTTCCTTTAAAAGATGTTACTGGAACAATATTACACAAAGTTTTTAAAGAAACTAAAGTTCTTCTTAATTCTTTAATTTGTGTAAATTGCTCAGTAGGAACTAAATATCCTCCTTTTCCATCAGTAGCTTCTACTTGTCCTGGTGTTCCTGCGGCATTTAAAAAAGCCATTTCTTCTTCTGAAACTGACTTTCCAAGTAATACTCTGTTATAAATTCTATTTATGTTCATTTCTTTTTTATTAGTCACTGGTTTCTTTTCTCCTCCTTCAGCGTTTAAACTTTCTTCCAACTCTGCTTCTCTAATTTTATTTTCAATATCTTTTAAACTTTGTAACATTCCATGTGCTTCTTCTATTTTATTTTCTGCTTTTAAATTTTTAATTTTGTTTCTCATTTCCTCTGCTTCTTTTCTTAGTTCTACTGATTTTTTCATTTTAAATACCTCCTAATGCTAATTCAATATCAATTTCTTTACTTAAATTTTCTAATCTTGTTACTTCTTTTGCTTTTAATTCCTCATTTTTATGACCTGTTTTATTTATAACTTCTTTTGGAATATTCTTAAATTTCTGATTTGTTCCTACATAGTTTACAAAGTTTGTTCCTTGACCTACAGTCACATTAAAAAACTTAGCAGCTTCCTCTCCAGTAAACCATGTTTCTTCCTTCATTAAATTTAAAATTTCCTCTTTGGTTACCCCTTCAACTGCTTTTTCCTCATAAGTATTTGCAATTCCATCTTCTAGTTTTTCTAAAACTTCAATTTGAGTCCTTAAATCATCTGCATTTCCCCAAATACCACAACTTACTCTGTGTATCATAAGGTATGCATTATTTGGAATAATAACTTCATCACAACCAAAAGCAATGACTGATGCAGCACTTGCAGCTAACCCATCAACATAAGCAACAGTTTTTCCTTTATAATTTTTTAACATGTTGCAAATGGCAACTCCTGCAAAAACTTCTCCACCATAGCTATTGATATGAACATGAACTTCTTTACTGTTTGCTTCAGATAGAGCTTTTTTTACTTCCAATGGGTATACATTGGTATCTTTCAACCCAAACCATTCCATAATACCGTCATTACAAGCATCATTTTCTATATCTCCATTGATAAAAATTTCTATAATTTCTGCTTGATTTCTAATTTCTAACCATTTTTTACTCACTCTTTTCACCTCCTTTTTCATATGCTGCTCCTAATTTTTCTAAAGGTACATAGCTTCCATTTAATATAATCACATTCCCTCCTTTAACCTCAGGCATTCCTGCACGTTTTCTTGCTTCATTTATTGTGTAAATTCCACCAGAAACATATTTATTTAAACATTCTGCTTGTGTCTTTAAATCTCCTCTCAGAATACTTGCAACATTGAATTCAAAATGTATTCCTTGAGTTCTTTCTTTTTCTGTCAGCAATTTTAAATTGAATTCTTCTTCATATAAAGTCAGAATATATAAAAGCGTATCAATATAAAAAGTCAAGTTCTGCATTTCTGAATTTGCATAACTTGACTTATCATAATTGTTTAAATGATTAGGCTTTACTCCATAGGCTGCTGCTACTTGTAAAGCTGTGAATTTTTTTAGTTCAAAGAATTGGCTATCTGTTAGTTTAAGGTCCAAAGGAACAACATCCATTCCAGGAGGTAGTGGTAAAATTCCAGTTGGATTAGTTTTTGAATTGATAAAATCTTCAATTTTATCTAATAACTTTTTCCGTAGTCCCTCATTCAAATCTCCTGTATATCTTAAAATTGCTTTAGCAGTCAATCCTCTATCATAAAGATTATTGAGGTACTGTTGACTGGCTTTTACCCCTTGAAGTGTTGTAGCAAGTGTTTCTCGCACTGACATACCTACTATTCCATCTTTGCTAAGTCCTCCTTTTAAATGTAAAATTTCATCTTTACTAAAAAAATATGACTTCCCCTCTTTATTATATTCATACCAAAGTGTTTCTCTCCCATTAAAAAGTCCTGTATTATCTATCCAAATTCTTACACATTGTGGATCCAATGGATATATTCCAATTAATTTTCCATTAATGTCATAACTAAGATATGCATAAGCATTTCCATAATGGTTTCTCCAATACTCTAATAAAGTTTTAAATGTGCTTGATGTCATAAAAGGATTCACTCCATTTTTTAATCGCTGTAATGCATCATGATTGGTAATCCTATTATTATCACTATCTTTTAAATGCAGTGATAACTTTCCAAGGCTCTCTGAGAGTACTTTTAAGCAGGTGAAATAAGTAACTTCTGATAAATCTGTTCCTGTTTTTAAGCCAAAAAATTCTCCAAAATTCATTCCTGTTATCCTTATGCTTTCTGTTTTGGTTGCAGCTTTATTGAAAAATCTTTTTATAATTCCCATATTTCACCTCCTTTATATTTCATTTATTCCATTAACTTCAACCAATCCTCTACAGATTCGTTGATGTCAACATCTTCTTTTTTATTTAACAACATAATTTTCCATGCATCAATAATTGCATCTACAGGGTCAATTCTATTTTTTTGTGCTTGTTTATCAATCTTAATTTCTCCAAAACTATTACTTGTTGTTGTTGCATTTGCAATTGACCATTTGAGTAAACTATTTCTCTTATCATAAAGTACTTGTATTGCTTTCACAGATAGCGCAAAATCAATTGTTGCATCATTTAAAGATTTTGCTGATTGTTTCACTTCTGTTAAATCACAATCCAAAAATTCTAAATCACTTAAAAAAGACCCTGCATTATGAGCATCATAACCACATTCTAGGATTTCAACTTCATACTTTTCTATAATTTCTTTCAAGTGTGAAATAATAAACTTATAATCTGTCTTTACTCCAAAGCCACCTGTTGTAAGCGTTAAAAGTCCTTCTCTTACCCAAATTCTATAAGGGACATCATCTGTTTTTTCATGTTCCGCTAGTCTAAGTTCAGGCATGAAAGAGTGACTATAGATATAAACCTTCTCTTCTTCCATAGGAAAAACAAGAGCTATACTTGTTAAATCCCCACCTTTTGATAAATCAAAACCTAAATATGCTTTTCTTCCTCTCATATCCTCCAATGTCAATTCACTTTCACATTCTTTGAACTTTGCCAAATCAATATATTGACCACATTTTGTTGTTACCCACATATTCAACTGCTTTGTTAAAAAATTGGTAAGATCTTCTCCACCTTTTTCTTTTGCATCAATTGCTTTCTCTGCATATCTAGCCAGTTTCTTTTCATTTATTGTCCCATCCTCATTGAAAAGAAAATAAGGATTTGCTTTTAACCAATTTTTAGGTTCCCAAATATCATCATCTTTATCCATTTCACAAATAAAAATAAAAAGAGACTCTTTATCTACAAGTCCCTCCAATATTTTTTCACAAAATTGATAATGTTCATAACAAAAGCTATTTAAGTTAAAGCCTGCTGTTGTAATTGCTAAAGTTAAAGCATTATCAACATCTGCTTGTCCATCTAATAAAAGCTTATACATTTGATTATTTGGATGTGCGTGTAATTCATCACAAATAGCTAAAATATTTCCAAATCCATCCATACTTTTAGTATCTCTTCCTAAAGATTTAATTGTTGTATCTGTTATTAAACTTCTTATAGTTCTTTCGTGTTCCTTAATTTTATAAAGTTCTGAAAGATCTTCATCTGATTCTATAAAGTTCCTAATATCATCCCAAACAATATTGGCTTGCTCTTGCTTTGTTGCAGCACAGAAAATTCTATCTTTATTCCCTAAAATACTGCTAAAATAGTTTGCTTGTGTTCCAGAAAGAAAAGACTTTCCATTTCTTCTACCTACTTGAATATATGTTTCTCTAAATCTTCTTTCTTTAGTTCTTTTCTTTCTCCACCCATGTAAAGAACCTATAATAAAATTTTGAAATCCTCTTGTTTTTAATCTTTCTCCTGTTTTTAAAGTCAATGTATTAGCAAAATCTATTGCAAATTCTGCCTCCTCAATATCGAATTTAAATTCAAATTTCTTTCTTTTTAAATCATCAAGATGTCTTTTACATGCTAAAAACTCTTTTCTTCCAGCTATTTTTTTACCACTAACTACCAACTTTGCATATGCTGTTGTCCTATCTTGTTTCATAAGCTATCCTTGTTTTCGATTTCTTATCAATTCTATAAACTTATTTTCTTTTGGAGCTTCTTTTGTTGGAACAATCAACTTTAATCTGTCTGTTGTAGCTAGTCCAAGCTTTGTAGAACACTGCATTATTTGTTTTACATATTTTTCTTGAACTATTAAAAGAGGATGCACTGTTTCATAGTCATCATATTTAGTTGTTCTCATCCCAAGATAACCATTTTCCTGAATTAATTTAGAAACATCAACATAGCAGGAATATGCATTACAATAAATTGCAAGTATCCCCAAATCTAAATTATCCAAGATATCTATTTTTCCTGCTTCTTCTACAACTCTTTCAAATTCTTCTTTAGCTTCATCTCTAAGCCATTCAGGAGCTTTCAATTGTTCTCTTCCAAGTTTTAATTTTTCTTCCTGGATTTTTCTATTTTTAATTGCTTCTTTTCCAATTTTTCCTGTTGAAATATCAATTACTTTTCTTGGCCTTCCTGCCATGATAACACCTCCTTTTTTTATTTTGGTTTTATTGAAATTTCATTTCTGGCATTTTCCTGAGAAAATAGAGGGGATGCGGTATTACGAACCCTTACCTAAAACTTTTTTTATCTCCCCCAAGGGTATATTTTTTTATAATTTTAAATAATATTTCTTGCATCTTCTCTTTAGCTTCTGAACTCTTTGTATACTCTGCATGTATAAAGGCATGTGTCCTATCCCCCACCCATATGAGATTATTAATATCTAAAGCTCTTTCTCTATTCTCTTCTAGCTCTTCTATGTGATGTGTCAGACTGCCTTTAACTATTCTTTTATTTATCTCAAGCTCATATAGATCTAATCCATTTGCTCTAAGCTTACATAATCTAGTCATCCTCTTCCACTCTCTGCTATTATAGAACTTAGCATTTACTTTATTTCTATTCTCCCTATCATACACCCTCCCCCTCTTCTTTCTACAAGAACAAATCTCATCATGTTTTATTTTATTTCCGCAGCTGCCACATATTTTATATAGCATATATCCTCCTGCAAATAAAAAAGAGAACCAAATCAATGACTCTCTTTTAATAATTTTTACTATCTGTTCATCAGTGAGCCCATCTCTAGCCCAACCTTCAACAAGTATTAATTTATCTTTCACATGTGTTTCCCATTTTGACTTTGCCATGAACTCACCTCCTAATTTTTATGTAATAAAAAAGAGAATTAGAATTAACTAACCCTCTATTATCTTCATGTTCTCTATTCTTTTTCTTATTAAAATTGATAAATTGATTAACCTCTTCCCTACATCAGTTGCTAATTTTTCTGCATCTTCTGTTATTATGCTATTTTCGATAAAATTCACATATATATCACATATTTTTTTATTAATTCCATCTATTTTTAAAATACTATTAAATATCTCTTCTTGATAAAAAGGTCTATTTTTTAGAGTATTTGATAAAACACTAGCTCCTGTTTCATTATATTTTTTTATTATCTCCAAATGATTGTCTCTTTTTCGATTGCTTTTTATATCATTAACCATACCAGCTACAGTCTGAAAATTCAATTGTATTAACTCATATATTTCAGTATATATCTTAAACTCTAACTCATATTGTAACTTGGTAACTAAAGTATATCCTGATAATTTTGCTTTATGTGTTTCTAATTCTGCATCAAGCTTATTTTTGTAATCTTCTAATTTTTGATTCCATTCATTTTTATAATCTTCCATTTCTTTATCTATTTTCCCTTGATAATCTTTTAATTCTTTTTCATTCTTTGTTTGATAATCTATTGAAAAAGTTTTATTCATTACCCAAACAAATACTGTTGTTAAAAGTGAGCCTACTATTTTACTAACTTCATTTGAACTAAAATTATAAAATATTAACATTATCCCTATATATATTGTAGATATTAACAATTGCTTTTTCCAAAACTTCAATAATTTTATCCCTCCTTTTCTTAATATAATAATCCATATTAAAAATTTAATAATTTATTTTATTTTTTATTTAATTATTTTCATTTCACCTAATCTATCTCTTATTAATTCTTCTAATTCATTCATTTTTTTTAATATAATTATTTGATTTTCATCTATTTTCTCCATATTTACATTTAGATTATTTTTGTAATTTTCAAATTCTACAGCTATATTATCCATAGTAAAAGTTATTTCTCTAAATTTTGTATATATTCTTTTATCATAAAAGGGTTTATTTTTAGATAAAAGAAATCTATACTTTGTTAAAGATTTATTGTAATTGTATTTTATATGTTCTAGAAATTCAGGTTGATTATCATTCAATTCTATAGTAATAATCAAAATACTTAAATTTGAATTTAAATCTATTAGTTCTTGGTAAATTTCTACATATGATTTAAACTCTGTTTCAAATTGTAATTCACTGACAAAAATATGCTTAGAAACTTCAGCCCTATCTCTTGCTAACTCTTTTTCTAATATAGTTTGATAATCTCTTACAGATATTGTATTTATTCCCCAGATAAATAAAGCAGTTATAATTGTTAAATCAATATTATAGTTCTTTTTTGTTTTTAAATATTTACAAATAAAATATATTATAATATAAGCCGCAATAACTATAAACTGCTTTAACCAAAATTCCATCATTAAATCCTCCCTTAGTATGACTTTTATATTATACCAAAGAAAAACCTACTAATCAAATCTATTTAAATATAAAAAGGCCAAGGGATTTTCTCCTTTGACCCAAATCTATATTTTACATAATATCACACATTGATACTCTCATTCAATGTCATTTTAAAATTTTCTAATATTTTTCCGTGAATTCTATAAGTTTGACTTAGTGAATATCCAATTTTATCCGCTATACTCTCCCACTTAAGATTTAAAATATATCTACTTTCCATTAAAATTTTCTCATCTATATTCTTTATTCCTTCTAATTCTGAAAGTAATTTCTCTTGAAAATCATTAAGTTTGCATAATTTATTCTTTATTTTATTTTCCAGCTCTATTACTTTATTCATCCTATTGACTATACCACTATCATCTTTAACAGGTCCACCTTGAACCTTTTCTGAATTTTGCAAAGCTTGAAGTCCATCAAGATTGCTTTTAAGTTCTTCCAATATTTTTTTATCATGTTCTATTTCTCTTTTTAACTTAAATCCTTGTCTAAGATATTCTTTCTTTGTCATTCTGCTTCACCCCTAAAGAAACTCTCACTCCTTCAATATATTTTTCTCCAATTATTTTACTTAATAATCTAACTGTATTAAACTCTAAATTTAAGCATAATCTTGAAAGTTCTCTTATATTTCCAACACCTGGTTCAACTAGAATATTTATATGCACCTTAGGAAATATGTTTTTTGATTCTATTCTTATATTTTTTTCTTTTATGAAGATCCTTTTTTCAGATATGCTTTTTATTATTTTCTCTTTTATCAAATTGCTTATTTCCATTACTTTTCACTCTCCATAACATTGGTTCTAAAACAATACAAAAAGTTCAATTGAATATGACACGGTGTCACTTACTTCCTCCTGTATTTGTCTATTCTTACTTTTAAGCTTTCTAATAGCGCTTCTTGAACATCTCCTTTAGTATTCAGTGCTTTTATTACATCCTCATCTCTTGTATCTTGGACTACTAGGTGATGAATTATAACCTTTTCTTTCTGCCCTTGTCTGTGTAATCTCTTATTAGCCTGCTGATATAACTCTAGGCTCCAGTTAAGACCAAACCATATAACATGGTTTCCTCCCTCTTGTAGATTAAGTCCATAGGCACTGCTTGCTGGATGTGTAAGCAGTATATCTATTTCTTTTTTATTCCACGCATCCTGGTCCTCAACTGTTTTAAGCACCCTTACTTTTAACCCTGTTTTCTTTAGGGCTTCCTGTAGCCTTGCAAGATCGTGTTGAAAGTTATAAAATACTAAGGCTGCTTTTCCATTAAGTTTTTCTATAAGTT
>ERZ773144.1325-NODE-1325-length-22375-cov-7.248970_pt1 | contig 22375 bp, 30 predicted proteins | sample MGYA00580849_ERZ773144 | MGnify/ENA primary metagenome ERZ773144 (study PRJEB29015, sample SAMEA2737861) | human gut metagenome | biome: human gut; feature: human-associated habitat; material: faeces | place: China | collected 2012 ...
AATGGAAAATTTTTTAAAGCTTTAAATTCATTTTTATTAGTTAAATTCTGTAATTTAATTTTTAGCAGTATAAATAATTTGACCTGTATACAATGCTGGTTTAGATATATCACTAACAAACCATCTAAACCCTCCAGCATCCATGTATATCTCCCCTGTTGGTTGACTTGGATCATTTCCACAAACAGCTCCACATCCTGCAACTTTAGGAATACACCATTCTGGAAACCCAGTTATTGATCCTGTTGCAATGCTAGGAGTATAAGAACTAAGAGAAAGAATACAAACCTTTCCTATTCTTTCTATCTCTATATTCATGTTGTAATAACTAAAAATTTGCCTATTATAATAGAATAAATTCTGTAATTACAAATTATCTATAAAAAATTGAAGATATACATACAGTTCGGCTTCCAGAAGTGGTGCTCATATATAATCTTGATCCAGAAACATGAAAATTAATTTGTTCCCCAGATGGAGTCTGAATCCAATATTCTCCACTCTCTGCACGAGCTAAAGTTCCAAAAATAAATTTGCTTTGTGAAGAACCATTAAAATCTACATCATAAACAACTACATATTCTAATGCCTTCATTTCTTCTAATGTTAAGGAAAATTCTTGTGGAATTGTATTTAATTTAATAGTATTCAATGGAAAATTTTTTAAAGCTTTAAATTCATTTTTATTAGTTAAATTCTGTAATTTAATTTTTAGCAGTATAAATAATTTGACCTGTATACAATGCTGGTTTAGATATATCACTAACAAACCATCTAAACCCTCCAGCATCCATGTATATCTCCCCTGTTGGTTGACTTGGATCATTTCCACAAACAGCTCCACATCCTGCAACTTTAGGAATACACCATTCTGGAAACCCAGTTATTGATCCTGTTGCAATGCTAGGAGTATAAGAACTAAGAGAAAGAATACAAACCTTTCCTATTCTTTCTATCTCTATATTCATGTTGTAATAACTAAAAATTTGCCTATTATAATAGAATAAATTCTGTAATTTCAACAATAAATTATTGTTGGAAATCCCTTCATAATAACTACTGTCTGCGTAATTTAACACATTGTCATTAAGACACTTAAAATAAGATTTATTCTGAGTATCATAATATACTTTATTTGCTTTCTTGGTATTACTATTATTTAATTCTCCACCATATTCCAAGCCAAGTATCTGAGCTAGTCTATTTCCTTCAAGTATCTCTTTTTCCTTAGTTCCAAATTTTGCATTTAAAGTTTCTTCATCTATCCATAAATCTTTTCCTGTATAATTCACTGTTGTTACTGGTGTACTTGAAACCTCAATATTTAAAATGTTTTTATATTTCATAGGCTTAGTGCTGTCAGGTACATAAGTTCCATTGTCTTTTCCTATATACCAGTAAAGCACTGGTGTTCCATTATCATTGACGTAAATAGCTATTTCAGTAAGATAAAATCCGGTAGCTAAACTCTCATTACTTACTTGTACAGTCATTTTTAATGCTCTTTCTACTTGATGTATATCTGTTATTTCTACTTCCATTTTCCCTGATATTATATCTGTAAGTTCTGCTGGATCTGTCCCTGATGGAACTATTCCATTTCCTACTTTTGCTTTTAAAAATTCTACTGGAAGATTATTTGCCTCTCTTGCAGCTTTATATGCTGCTCCTGCATTTGTTAATCCATTATATGCCATCTATTATCACCTCTTCTATTATTTGTATTTCTAAGTTTTTCATATAATATCTATTATCCCACTCAGTGTCTTCTCCATCAGGATAATACTCTTCTTCTAATATTTGTGTTTCTAAATTCCCCAGGTAATAAGTTCCAGAGCTTTCCTTTCTATTAATTATATTTAATACCAGATTAGCAGGTATCACTTCTCTCAAATATGTAAATAAAGCATATTCAAAGTCTGTAAATTCTTCTTCCTTTACTAACTCTATATCAAGTCCATAAATCAAATGGTATAAAATTGGAGTTGTTATAGTATTACTATTACTGAAATAATTCTCTAAAAATTCCAGTAACCACTCCCATGTATAAGGAAGGGATGAATTCCACTTAGTAAACACTGCTGCTTGTCTTGAAGCTAGAGTAGCATTATTAGGTGGATAGATCTTCATCATTTTTTCAAAAATAGCTATTCCTGTTTCATCTGTAAGAAATATAAAATTATTTCTAAATGCTTGTTTTGACCTTAGCCATTCATCTTGGATTATTGGATTCTCACAATCTGTTATAGTTTTTATTTCCTTGTATTCCTGCATAAAAACAGGGAGATATTTTATTAAGTTCTCTGTTTTTGCCTTATCCAGTAACATAACTACCATCTCCCCATACAGGAATTTTATTTGCTGTTATTTCAAGGTTTTTTTCAAAACCATTTATTTTAGTATTTTTCACATCTATTATTCCAGGATTAACTGCAAGAATTCTTGTTTCAATTTGAGATATTCTTACAATCAATTTTTCAGATAAGGCCCATGCTTTTCTAAGTTCCAGTAAGTATTCTTTCAAAGTTTCATCTATAGCATCTTTTACGTTACTTAAATCTATACCTTGTAATGTTAATACTGTTGCTATATAGATTGTTTCTCTTAAAGCTGTATCTACTGTTACAATATGTCCTATTGGAGCTACTCCTTTTCCAGTTGCATCCTGTGTAGGATCTATTATTTCTTGTACTGTACTAATCAAAGTTGATGTTGCATCATTATACTCACTATCCAAAATAGTCAATTTTACTGTTCCTCCTCCAGCCCATACAGGAGTTACTTTTACAGCTCCCACTCCTGATATAGCTAAAGTTTTCTCCTCATAATCCTTTATATTTCCCCCATATGCTTGGGTATCAAAAGAATCTAAGTATCTTTGTCTAAGCACTTCTGTATCCTCTTCATTTTCTCCTGGTATTAAAGTTTCTGTTAGTTGTGCGTAAGTTAGTCCTTGTAGATAGTCTATAGGTATTAATTGACCAAAGTTAGAATTTGGAGCTATCCCAGTACTTTCACATCTTAACTGATATTCATAGTACTGAGTATCTGTATTTAATCCTATATAGGCTATAACCTCATAATTATATATATCCAAGCTAAATCTGTTGCCAATAGGTACTTGAATATTAAATTCTCCTTTATATACTCCAGCACTTGCTGCTTTAGGAGTTATTCCTCTTTCTCTACATCTTTCAATTAGATAGGTTCTACTTGCTGTACTTCCAAATGTTTCTTTGTAATAAGCTTCCAGTTCCTGATACATCATAGCTGATTCTAAAGCATTAGGAGCCATACTATCCCAAACAACAGAGCCTTCTCTTTTATCTACATCAGAAGGCACATTTTTAAGTTTCTCATTCATTAAATATTCAAAAGTTTTAGTTTCAAACACCGCTTAATCTCACCTCCCTTGATAGATCCATTTCTCCAAATATTGTATCTGCTTTAAATTTAACAAATATTGTTTCAAACTCAGGGTTTTCAAACTCAAAATCATAAACCTTAGTTATTCTCTCATCTTGAAGTAATGCCTCTCTTATTCTTCTTTCCAATTCTACGCAACAGTAAGGAATGGGCTTTCCAAACAAGTCTCTTAGTTCAATTCCATAATTCCAGCTATAAATAAGATATTGATATCTCTCTGTTAAAATAATCTTATATATAGCCTGTTCCATAGCTTTTCTTTCATCTGTATAGCCTTTTATCCTTAAATCTCTCTTATTATCTTTTATGTCCATCTTATAAGTTTTAGTAGGACTTTCTACAATACTATATTCATCAGATGTAAAACTATCTCTTTGTGGTATCATATCCATTCCCCCTCTACTATTGGATCATAAACTCTATCTAAAACTATATATCTTTGTCCTCCATTTTCTCTTAATAATAATACATTTTCTCCTACTTTAAGTGCCAGATGCATTATTATCTTTTTTCTTCCTCTATACTCATGTTCATGGTCAATAGGAATTGTAGCCATTCCTACACCTGGATGTGCGTGATTAGTATCCCATTCTTTATAAATACTATCTGTACTATGCTGTACAGTAATATCTACTTCATAATCTTTTACAAGATGAGTTAGTATAAGATCTCCATCCTCTTCCTTATGTGTTATCTTGTCATCCACTCTGATATGTATAGGATTTACTTGGATAACTGTTCCCGTTTGAACTGCTACTGGCTTATCGTTTTCAATTACATCTTTTGCTATCTGTTTAAATAGCCTTATCATATCACTATACATTTAAAACACCTCCTATTAAATCAAGTGTCATTAAATGTTCTTGATATTTAAATGTATGTGTAACTCTGTTGATAATCATTTTATTATTAATATCAATATCTCCAGTATCTAATTTTACAAATAAGCTAAACCCAGCTCTACATCTTACATCCCCCAAAACGTTTTTGATTGATAACATTCTTGATTTTTTATTGTATAATTCCAAAAGTGCATCTGCCATAACTTTTGGATTTTCTTTTTCTCCACATTGTTCTACATGCTGGAGTATTCCCCACTCATTCTGATTTTTTGTCGATTTAGTTTCATACAATTCCCTTGTTCCTGCTTTCTCATTTTCCCTATACACTACTATCCTGTTATATGTTCTTTTATCTATACTTGATGTATAAGAAAAATTTTCACTGTTATTCTCATCTATTAAAAGCTCTACATATAGGCTTTCAATATCTTTAAGCATAATTTTCCCAAAGTTATCATATAAAACATATAGCTTTTTAGTGTTCTGTAAAGTTATAGATAGAGCAGTATTTATTATATCTAACAGTGTTTTATTTACTTCTTTTCTAATTGGAATTATATGTCCTGTATTATCAAGCTCTCCTAGTTGTAATCTATAATCATCTGCCAGCATTTTTACCACTTCATCAGCTCTTTTATTTTTATACTCATGTATTCCCTTATTTTTTAAATACCTTAATTGATCATATGCTGTGATTTTTATTATATCCGTCTTATCCCTTTGGATAGTAAATATAAAACCTAAAAAAACAGGAGTTCCATCATAGTGAAACTCCACTTTATCCCCCTCTACTGGAAAAATATCTCCTTCATTTAAAATAGAAAATTCTAATTTTCCAGCAGTTCCATATCTTTCTGTTGTCCAGGTAATACCTTCAAGTACTTTAGGTATAAAAGTGCTTCCAGTAGCACCTGGTGTATCTTGTTTAACTATATATACTTTTATATCTGCATTATTCAAGTCTTATCACCTGTCCTGCTACAATATCTATAAGATTTGGAAGCTTATTTAATTCTAAAAGATTTTGAGCTTTACTTCCATCTCCCAGCTGTTTTTTTGCTATTGTAAATAAAGTGTCTCCTGGATTTACAGTATAAGTTTTTGGAAGTATTTTGGCACTCTCTCTAACTTTTGTTAATAAATACTGTGTTTTATTTTCTACCTTCCCTACTATAGACATAAGAATATTTGATTTATCCTTATATTCTTTTAATTTTATAGATATTCCTATATCCTCTCCATATTTATCTGCACTATCTATGAGATTATAATCTTCCACTGATACTTTTATGTTAGTATTATAGATTCCTGATATACTCTTCAAGTTTCTAAGTATAATAAATTGAACAGGCTTTTTAGTAGCTTTCATAGCTGCTAAAGCTTCTGTATAATGTTGTATAGGAAGAACTCCACCAAGATATTTAGAGAAGGAATATTTTTGATGGGGTATCAACACTTCAAAACTTATCTCTTGAAGTCCTCTAGATTTTAAAAGATTTATTTCCCCCTCATTGATTAATGTTAAAGTTTTATTTTGATTATTAGCCTTAATATTTACACCCTCAGGAGCAACAGGAAATAATAAACTTCCTAAATAAAAAATATACATATTTATACCCCCTCAGCCACTGTTGATGCTGCTTCTGCCAATCCATTATAAAACTTACTTACTACACCATCCACATCCATTTCACTGTTTATATTATTATTGAATGTGTTATTGTTATTTATAGAAGCTGTTGTATATCTATTAATAACCTCTTGTTCTGCAACATCTCTAAGATATTTCAGTTCTTCTTTTGTCAGGTCCAAAGTACTGTTAGTTTTCCCTGTATTTCCTGCAATAGTTTTTAAATAGTCATTTGTCATACTTAAATCTAAGCTTCCCTTTACATTATTAACTATTTCAGCTGTTTTGTTGTGAGTTTTCCAAAAAGCTTCCATTGGATCTATAATTTCAAAAAATGGTTTTTCACTCATTTTAGGAATTTCTATTTTAGGTCCTTCCACATTATCATTAGCCCATTTATACAAATCACTTTGCATATTTTTTATATTTGAAGTTATATCAGTCTTAAAAACTTTATCTAGTACCCCTCCTATACTAAGCAATGTTTTAAAAATTGTATCTCCTAATTCTAAAAATTGTGTTTTTACCCAGCTTATTGGATTTCTAAATATATTGATTAATTTCTCTGCAAATTCTGCAAAAGCATTGTATATTTTAGCTACTATAAATACTCCTATGTTTCCAAGAATTTTAAATTGATTGATTGATGCTGTTACTAAAAAAGCTATAGCTCCTGCTATAACACCAAAAGTTGATAAACTCATTCCCTTGGTTTTATTAAGCCATTCTACAAGTTTATATATCGCATATACAACTCCCATAATTGCTAATGCTATCCAAACAACAGGACATGCTAAAAAGGCTGCTGATAATCCTTTTATTCCAACTGTTAGAGCTGCTGTACTTCCTGTCATTATTCCTGTTGCCAATGTTGCCAAGGCCACTGCCCCATTATAGAGTGCATACACAGCTGTTAATCCCAAGGTAGCTGCTGCATTTACACCCTTTGCAATAGTATCTTTAATCGTTGCAGCAGTAGAAGCTATTACAGCCCATTTCAACTGTACAAACCCTGCTGTTACTATTGCCAATACTGGAATTATATAACTGCTATATTTTCTAATCCAATTTACCATCCCAGCCACAGCTGATATTAGCCCTCCTATTGCTAAAATACTAATATTTATTCCCATCGATATAGTATTAACAAAATTCTTAAAAGATTCACTGTTAAACATCTTTGACAGTTTTTCTGATACTGGTTCAAAGTTTTTTATAAAAGTATTTTTAATAGAGACTCCTATCTGTCCCAAGGTTTTAGGCATACTTTCAAATTTTTTATTAATGTCATCTGCTGCTCCAAACATTGCTGCTTTCACTACACCTGCTGTAAGTTTTCCCTGATCTGCCATTTCCTTAATCTGAGCTTTAGTTTTCCCTAAATGTTTGGCCAGATAATCAATCATAGTTGGCATACCTTGCTGCACTGACCTAAATTCTTGCCCTCTTAAAACACCCATAGACATAGCTTGCTGTAGTTGAAGCATAGCACCTTCTTTGGCTGCTCCTTCAGTTCCGGCTATAGTAAACTGTTTATTTGCCAACTCCATAAAATTTATTACTTCCTTGCTGCTTCCAAAGGTATCTTTTGCTGTTATTCCCATTGTTGCTGCTGCATTGGCTGTAGCGAAATAGTCTGCCCTAGATCTTTGAGCTGATTCAAAAAGAGCTCTTTTGATATCTTCTGGATTCTCATTTGCTTTCGCCATTATATTTACTCTAGCATTCATTGTTGTTATCTCATCTGATAATCCTAAAAGTTTCTTCCCAAAGGTAATTCCCCCTAATGTTAAAGCTAATCTTTTTGCTTTTGCTATAAGTCCTTCTAATGGACCTCCGCCTTCACGAAACCTATTATTGAGCCTGCCAGCCTCATCTCCATTCTCTCTTATTTGATTTTCTAGTTCCTGCTGCCATCTTAATAAATCAGCAGAAGTTTGATTAAGTAAATTTTGGGATGCTTGGAGAGATGAGGTATCAATATTTATATTTGCATTATTTACTGCTCTAAGTGTGGATATGACACTGTTGACAGAATTAACTATATTCATAAGTGGTTGAGTCATTCCGTTCATAAGATTAATACTTGCATTTATTTGAGCCATCTTATCACCTCCTCAAATATAAAAAGCACTCAGATTTCTCCAAGTGCCTGTATAATTATTTTTTCTTCTTTTTTCCTTTTTTATTTAACTTTTTATCTTGCTCTACTTTCTCCAGTATACATGCATCTACAAATGCTCTTTCATTTTCTGGAAGATTTAAGTATACACTTGGCAGCATTTTTAACTTGTGAAGGCAATAGTAGGCAAGGTTTGCCTCACTATCACCCTCCTTGATTAGTTTTTTGCTTCTTTCACTTTATCCTGATACGTTTCAGTGAAGCCATTTACTTCTTGAACTTTTGCTAAAAGTCTCTGATATTCTCCTGCTGCAAACATGGCTTCTAAAAGTTCTATTTCATTTTTTACCCCATAGCTATCTTGAAGTTCTGCATTTCTTAAATCTGGTTCAGAAATACAAGTAGATATCAACAAAGCCATATATTTATTAGTATCAAAATCTACTATCCCTTTTTTTAAATCTTTAATTTGAGATTGAGCTTTTAACTGAGCATCTAGTTTTGCTGATATTGCTCTTATTTTGAAATTAGCTGGATTTCCCTCTTCATCTAAAAATCTATCTGATGGAGCATACTCCACCACTCCTATTGTTTTTGCATTCCCTTTTAAAAACGATTTTAAACTCATATTCTTTCTCCTCCTATGCTATAAATCCATCTAATGGTTTAAATGCTTCTTGTATTTCAAAGTCATCAAATGTAAAATCAAAATCCTCATCTAAATAATCCGCATCTGCATCAAATTTAGCAAGAACACCACCATCTAAATTGCAATCTTTAAATATTACTGTCTGTCTTCCTACTGCACTAGTAGGATCTTCATTTGTTACCATGATTGTGAAATAAGTATCTATCCCATCATTTTTATACTTTTCTAAAAGCTGTCTCATTACAGATTGGTTGAAATGGCATGTCATTGATCCAGTACCTGTCCAACCATTTGCTTTGTTTCCTTTTCCTGGATTTCCAAGAATAGGAACTTCTGTTTTATTTTTTTCAAAAGTTGCTTCAAAGGTTATAGCCTGCATAAAATTATATCTTGCTCCATCTATTGTGATATAACATTCTGCTTCCGAACCACTTATAGCATCTTTTCCATGCATTGTTACTCTTCTCATTTACTTTCTACCTCCCTCTATACAACAACCACTGTCATATATAATTTTTCCATTACTCCCACAGGTTTTATTCTGTCATTCACTACAACTGATACCTTGTCTGTTCCTTCTAAGACTGTAACTTCTTTAGGGTCAAAATCCTCTATAGCTTCTATTCTTTCGAGTTCTTGATGATGTGCTGTTATATCTACCCATAAAGCAACTCTTCCAGGATTATTATTTCTAGTCTTACCAAGATGTCTTTTATTAAACAAGCTTGCTACATCCATTGCTACCTGGTCTATTATTCTAATGACCTGATTTCTGTAGAAATCTTCATTTTTATAGATACTCCAATTGATAAAACTGTTGATATCAGATAGAACTGCTATATCATCATCAACCTGATGGAACATGAAATGTCCTGCTTTCATCCCTTGCTCTAATTGTGTTTGAGTATAATCAGTTTTTATATTAAATGAACCATCATAATTTTTATTAGTCAAAGAAGCATTTATTGCACATCCTGCATTAGCTCCTACTAACCAATAAACAATTGAAGCTTCATTTTCTCCATCATCTGTGCATGTATTAACTACATTGATTACTCCTTCGTAGTCTGCTTCATAGTTATAGAGTATACACTGATATTTTATTCCTACTTCATCTCTCATTCTCTTTGTATGTTCTGCATAGAGCTGCTTAGTTACTTCATCAATAACTGCTGCTCCTATAGAGTTAAATCTATATTTTTCAGACTTTTCTAAGAAAGTTTGATGAGAAAGTCCTGTGGGATCTGTTCCATTTGTTCCACCTTCTAAAGGCATTCCAGCAGTTTCTGTAAGAGTGGCTCCTTTTATCCAATGTATCCAATCATTTTCTTTTAATTCTGCCAATTCTTTTACAGTTTGCATATCCACAAGAGTGCTATTTAAGTATGTAGATACCTCAAAAAGTTCTTCATCATCCACACTAGCTGCAACTACTATTTTAATATCATTTCCTCTTATTCCAGGATATTTTGCTTCTGCTAAAATATTTTTTGCTTTAGTAGCCCCACTGTCATTAAGTCTATAGCAATATACAGTTTTAGCATTTTGAAATATATCTCTTAAAGGCTTCATTTTATCATGGGTATACTCATATCCAAAGATTTTTAAAGAGTTTGTTTGAAACTCTCCATTTTCTACTGCAAATATGTCCCCTGTATACCCCCAATCTAGATTGAAACCCATGCAAGCATATCCTCTATCAGCAATATTTACATATGCTGCTGCTGCACTTACAAAGCTAATATAAGTACCTGGTAAAACCTTATTTTGTGTTAACCAAGTTCCTCCTCCAAATGCCATCTATTTCACCACCTTTTTATGATATTTTTCTAGAATTGCCTCTACTTCCTTGACTGTATACTTCTTTTCTTCATCTAAAAGTATACTTAATAGAACTTTTCTAGAAATAAATTTTTTACTGTTTAATATAGAATTTTTGGTAAATTTTTTTTCTTCAATAATAGCTTCTTTGTTTTCCTTTGCTCCCATTTTTTCCTCCTTTTTACTCTTTTATTTGATAATTTCCATTCAATATTTCCATAAATGCTTCTTCTGGTATTTCCAAATAAGCAAAGAAATTGTAATCAACAAATAAATTTAATACTCCATCAATTATCCTATAACTCCTATCCACCCCTCTTAAAATAGTACTCTCTTCTGTTCCAAGCTGTTCTATATACTCCAAAGCTCCTATGGCTCTACTTGCTATCTTGTACATCTCTTCATTAGGTGTCTTTTTACTTTTTGGAAAATATTGAACCACAAAAGATTGATTGAATTTGTATCTTCTGTTTAAAAATTGCCTTTCTGCTGCTGTTATACTTTGAATAAAAAAACAAGGTTCCTTAAAACCTTGCTCTATTTCTTCAGTATAAATTGTATAGTCATCACCAAATTCATTTGATATAGCTGTTGCTATACCAGCTATAATTCCATTTATCATTTGAATCTCTCCTTAAATATTTCAACCAATTTTCTTTCGATTATCACTTCTAGATTTTCTGATAACTCTTTTTCTGAGATAGTAAGCATAAACTGACCTTGTACCCATCCTTTATGATTTTTTGTTCTGTGTCCAAACTCCACATAAGATGCATATTCTACTGAATTAAATATTTCTACTGAATAAGTTTCACCAGACTTAATAACAGGCCCTATATCCCATCCCCTTCTTAAAGTACCTCCAGTTTTACTTGATGTACTCTGCATAACTGTTTTTGTTCTTCCTGTATCTATTCTTTTTCTTTTAGTTTTTCCAGTTTTTGTCTTTTTACCTTCTATTTCTTCATACCTATAAACTTTTTTAGTGACAGGTATTTGTTTTCCATATACCCCAACAGGAGTTCTTTTAATTGCTTTTCTTAACAATCTTAAAGCTATTTCATTTGTTAACTCCACTATAGTCCATCTTGTTTCCTCTGCAAATTTTACTAATTGTTTTGAAAATTCTTCAAATTCTTTAAGATTAATTTTAACTGCATTACCCATTATGCATTTTCCTTTACTAGAGTTAAAATTATTTCCTGATGAGTGCTGTATATAGCTGGAGTTCCACTATTCTTATATTCTGTAGTTCTTCCATTTCTAGTTATAACTATTTTAGAACCCTCCTTAATAAGCAGTTCAGGAGCTATGAATAACTTTATCTCTTGAGAAGTTTTATTATTACTCTCAGTTTGACTAGTAGGAGATATGGTTTTAAATGATATTCTGCATTGTTGATTCTCAACTACTAAAATATCACTTCCAGGCTTTGTAATTTTTGTTTTAGGGTCTTTTATCATTCCGCTCTCATAAATACTGCATGTATCATCATAAAGTTCTTCTATTGACTTTCTATAAGCTTTTATATACTTTTCTTTTCTTGTCATCTTGACATCCTCCTAAATCTTATTAGTTCTCTGTCTCTTCCAAACATTAAAAAGTTTATTACAGCATTTAATCTCTGTTCATCACTATTTGCTGTTCCTTCCCCTAAATTTACACTTGTATCTCCTAATTTTACTTGATTAACTAGGAGTAATAAATCATAATCCTCTGGTAGCTCTCCAGTTGTTTTCTTGAGGTTTATATACTCTCCTGCTACTTTATCCACCCATATTTCAAAAATAGGAGCAGGGAATGTGTCAGCAGTATAGTTTTGATTGGTTATATTATTTATGCTATTAAGGGATTTATTTATGAGGTATTTTAATATGCTTTCATCTTCTGTTGATACTGTTATTTTAAACATTTTGAGCCTTAGCTTTACTGCTTCATCTATTCCCATGATTTCCTCCTATAATCTATCCTTTTGAAATAATTCTTGCTATTGGAATTGCTTTGTGGTTTATATAAGCCTTTTTAGAAGCGGAACCATTATTTACAAGTTCCCAGTTACTTCCATTCTCAAGCTCTGCATCTGTTGGAGATAAAGAAACTTGTGACTTCTTAGTATATGAAATTCCATAAGGTGCAAATACTTTTCTTTGTCTTGAATAAAGAGTTGTTTTACCCCCATTTGTTTTAGGATCTCTTGACATTTCAAAAGGGACTTCAGCTCCTATATTTTCATAATCAATTGCTCCATCTCCTAAAACATATGATGTATACTCTGTATATCCATCTCCTGCACCTGGTGCTGATTCATCCACTTCCTCAATTGGCATATCATCATCTATTAACACTAATCTTCCATTCCAAGTACCTAAAGCTAAATCTCTTTGTACCCCATTTGCATCTGTTTGTTTTAGATATCCTAACAAATTAAGATTTTCTAAGTTTGTTGCTACAGTAGAATGCATAATTACAACTGAGAATTTATTTTTATTATCTCCCCCAGCTTGCTGAATAGCAGAATTAAGAGTAGTTACTCCTACTTTTGCTTCATCTCCTGTTTTTCCTGTAATATCATAAGTATGTCCATCAACAAATGCTAAATTTCCTGCACCTGTCATTGAAAATATACCATTCAATATAGATAAAAGTGTTTTTTGATCTATATCTCCCCAATATTCAGATACTTGTGCTGCCACATTGTCCATAAATTCTACTCCACCAGTTATATCTGCTGAAAAGTCCAACTCTGTCCAAGCCTTAGCCCTTCCAATTACTACTACCCCTCTTTCATAAGTATCTGTTGTTTCTTCTGTAATATCAGTTTTCCCATCATAATTAACTGGAGTTCCACCTAATGTTCCAAACATTGGAATAGTTGCATAAGCTGTTCCTGTCTGATTGCTGAAAGCTTCTCTTATCTGTTCATTACCTCTCAATGCTCTTGATTTTATAAGTTCTAATCTTTTTAGATTTGGAATCCTATCAACATACTTACCAAAAGCTTCACCATTAAACGTTTTTTCATTAAATTTTGCCATTTTTTACCATCTCCTTATATAATATCTTCTATTTTTGCACCTGGATTCTCAGCTAAATATTTCTCTACCTGAGAATAAGTCATATTTTTAAAATCTACATTTCCGCCTTTATCTTGATTTCCAGCAGGATTTGCTCCTTTTACTTTTGGACCTTCTACAAATAAAAAAGATGAGTCTTCAGCAGTTTTTAGAGCTTTTATCTGCTCTTCAAGTCCTGTAATTTTCCCATCTTCTCCTAATATTGCTTTCTCTAAATTTAGTAGTGCTTTTACTGCTTTACTATTCTTTGCTCCTGAACTCATTAATGCTATTTCTACGGCATTATCAAGTTTAATTTTTGCTAAATTATCTGTGTACTCTTTTTCTCTAGCCTTATTAGTATTTTGCATCTCTTCAATCTGTTTCTTTAGTTCTGCATTATCTCCAGAATTTTTCTTTACTTCATCCAATTGTTTAGATAATGTTGTGTTTCCTTCTGTTAATTGTTTTTTTTCAGCTTCCAGTTCTGTATATTTAGTTTTTTCTACATATCCTTTTAGCTCATTTTCTGATGCAGCTTCTATCTTTTTTAACTGCTCTTCTGTTAATCCTATAGCTAATGCTACTAAATCTGCTTTTTTCATTTTTTATTATCCTCCTATTTCTTGTTTTTTCCTTTTCTTTCTCTGATTGTTCCTGCTATAAAACCTGCTACACCTCCTATTACCAAACTTATTGCTACATATCCTGCTGTTACCATTTTAATCACCTCCTATAATTTTATACATTTATTTTCCCATTTCTTATATGCATCAAAATATAACTCATTTTTATCTCCATTATAAGTTAATTCATAATACATCCCATCTGATACAGTTGTGCTTAGTAATGCTTTGTTATTTTGCAATGTTTTGCAACTCCAAACTATAAATATATCATCTTCTTTAAGTTCAAATTTATCTGTTTTCTCACTTCTGTTATTAAAATATTCTAGTACCTGCTCTTTGCATAATTTTAAAAATTCTTTTGAACCCATTTTAATTCCTCCATTTTTATTTTTTTTCGTATTAAAAAAGCACCTAGATTTCTCTAAGTGCTTAATAATCAATTATTGTTTTTATATCTTTTATATCTTCTAAGTTTTCAAGAGATTTAAGAAGTTTCATATGTTCATTAAATATTCTCTTTTCTTCTTCTGTAGCTCCCTTTTTCAATCTTATTTTTCCTTGAGAATCATACTCAATTTTCTCTTTTAGTTCTATGGGATATTCTGTTAACATTATTTCATCAACTCCTTGATAAGTTTCATCACTTCTAATTTTACTAAATCTGGTATTTCTTTTTTATCATCACACCCAATACATTCTGCTAGCGCTTCTTTTGTATTTTTAGCTCCATATTTTGAGATTAAATTCTCAAGATTTGCCTTATCCATTTTTAAACCTTTGCTTTTAAATACTCCAGATAAAATCTTCTTAGATAGTGTTCCTTTTGCACATGCTGTCCATGGCTCTATTAATCCTGCAGTAGAAGTTGTAAGATTTTTTAAATCTATCTTTGCCATTTTTAAATTTAAGGCATATTCAATCATATGTCCTAATTCATGTCTTACTATTCCACCTGCACCATCTTTTGGTGTCCACCATCCAACTTGTACAGATTGGTCTATCATTTTTAAAATTTCACTTTGGTTACCTATATGTTTAGGATTTATATTTAGAGATCTAATAATTTTACCATTTTCTTTCACTTCCATTGCTGCCCATGCGGGAGCTTTGGTTTTAGTACTGATATTAAAATCTGTAATGAAATCTTTTAACACTGGATAATCTTCATATGATTTTTTAAGTGAACCATGTATTTCTTTTAAAACACCTATTTCCACATTTTCACTATCAACTTTTTCAAATCCAAAATCTTCTTTCATCCTCTTTATAAAATCATCTTTTGTTTTTATTTCTATTATACCATTTTCTTCAGTTTCTTTCACATATTTTTCTTTCCAGTCTTTGTATTTCATGTCTCCTGGAACTTTATATGTTTTTCCATCTGTTCCCCTAGCTATTCTTTCCACATCATAGTTTTCAGGGAACCATGGAGCTGTAGTAGTTCTACACCAAACATGAAAAGGAGGAGCTGTTACTCCTACTTGATAATCTTTCATGTCAAATACTTTTCCATCCATTTCTTGACATATTTCAGATGTTTTACTATCTAAAGTTGCCACTATTTCATATTTACTCAAATTTAATGCTTTAAATGATTTCTCTCTGGCCTTAGAAGAGTATGCAGCTGATTCTGTCATTACCAGTCTAGCTGCTACACTCTTTTTTATATTAAACTCTTTAGTAATAGAAGATATAAGCTTGTCTGGAGCTTCTCCCCTTATAAAGTTTTGAGTAAGTCCTGTGTGTAAAGTGTTGACTAATTTTACCTTATCTTCCCATATTCTTTCTGAAAAATTCTTTCCATCTGCTGCCCAAGGTTTATGAATAATAGTATTAACTTTATTAGTATCAAGTCTATTTAGTGACCATCCTACACCATTTCCTTTCTGTATCTCATAAGCTGTATGATAATATGTCTCTCCATAGGTCCTTACAAGATAATTCTGCATTTCTTTATCTCTTACTCCATAGATTCCCTCAACTTCATTCTGTATTTGAATTTTTAAAGCCTCTAACCTAGAGATGTGAACCCTTGCTGATGCATTCTCAAGTTCTTTCATCCAAATGGGAGAAATAGCATTAGATTCTCCAGCTTTTATATATTCATTTACATTCCATTTAAATTCTGCTAATTCTTTTGTAGACAACATTCTTTTGGCTTCTAATAAGCTAACATTGTTGTTCTTTGCTATTCTCACATACCAATCATTTATATCTCTTTCTATGTTCCTGAGTGCCATATCATATTGCTGCTCTATTCTCTTTGAATATGCTCTGGCATCCTTATTTAGTCTTTCTTCCTCTTCTGTAAATCTTTCTTGCCAATAACTACTCTTCTTTAACATCTGGATCACCTAGATTTTTAAAAGCCTCTGGATACACTTCCATTTTTTCTTCTTTTTCCTTTTTTATCCTTTCAAGTTCTGCTTTTGGATCTGAAACATATGGATGCATTGATACAAGAGTTTCTTCGGATATAATTCCTACAGATTTTGCTATATTCTCTATTGTTTGAGCTTCATTTATGAGAATATCTTTATTGAATATTATTTCTACTTTTTCTTTTTCAAAGTCTCCTATTCCTATATTGTTTAAATGATTATTTACAAACCATAATACTTTATTCAAACTAGATTGAAATAATGTTTCCATTCCATTTGCATCAAGATCTATATCAGAATACATAGATTGAATATTCATTTCATTTGGGTTATTTGACATTCTTTCATCTTTAGCATTGAACCCTCTAGCATTTTCTATTATTGCATCTTTGAATATTTTTAAAATAGATTTATAATTTTCTGGGTTTACTTCTATTTGAAGACTTTCAAGTCCTCCATCATTTGTAATTTTTACAATTCCATATGTACCTAAATTTTTTCTAAATTCCCCTAAATTTTCTCCATCATAATTTTTTATAATCAAGATACTATTTCTTGGATTTTCATCTAAGCCATTTTCGAACATTGATATTGCTTTATTCAATCCATCTTGAAGACTTTTCACTCTATTGATGAGTGGTTTTTCTAGAATATTATATTTAAAAGGAATTATTGGAATTCTATCCCAATTATATTCCTGGTCTCCAAATATAAAATAGTTATAGTGCCCTTCATATTTCAAAGAACCATATCTATACCCATATTTATCTATTCCTCCAGTTCCATAAATTTCAACTTTTTCTACATTTTCCAATATACTTCCAGTCCATTCTTGCACAGTGTATATTCTAATTATAAACTCCAGTTGAGTATGATTCTCATCTTTCCAGATAGGTAGTATTTCCGTAGGTTCAAACTTTTTAAATGAAAAATCCCCATTACTATTGTAATGAGGATATAACCATCCTATTCCATTGTTAAAACAATCTTCTCCAAGAGACTTAATCACTTCATGAAACTCTGTATTAAAAATTTGATTGAGTGCTTTTGTATAAATATCATTCTTTGTTTTAAAAACTATAGGTCTTCCTAATAAATAATTAGTTTTCTGGTCCACTAATTTTTCATATTGATTATCTATTCTTTTGTTATTAGGTATATTCCCAATTTCTGTTAATCTTCCACCTTCTCCAATTGCTTCTCTTTTAGTAAAAAGAATATCATGAATTCCTCTATAATACCTTTCTCCAGTAAGCATATCCATTCTTTTTTTAGAACTCAGAAAAGTATTTATTAAATATTCTAGGTATCTTATATCTTTTTCTGTTCCCACATTTTCTCCTTTGCTCTTATTAAACATATTTCTTATCCATCTAAACATTATTCACTCCTTATTCAAAACTAAATGCTGATTCTTTTCCACATTTCTCTGCTACTCCAGTTAAAGCATCTGGTCCATCATCATGCTTATTTTTACCTTCTTTCTGGTATGTTAATATTGCTTTTGCAAATTCTGGCCATCTATCTATCCAATTCTTTGGAAAATATATGTGATCCATTACCCAAGTGCTATTACTCAAAATTCTAGCTTTTTTGTTCTGGCTCTGATGAAACCATGTAACTCTTGTTTTATTACTTCCAAGCTCTTTCAATTCTCTTTCCACAGCTCTTGCAAATCCTCTTCCCCCATTATTGGATTCTACATCAGCCACATTAACATTATTTTTATATAACATCTTAGCTGTAGCTGGCTCTGTAATCTCCATAGGTTCTTTAGTATAAATAATGTCTAGTACATATGCTTCTTTCTCATATACTCCATAATTAATTGAGCATAGGTAGTCTTCACCAGTATCAGCTGTGTCTGTATAGTTTTTAATTGTTGTAAATAACAGATTCCCATTTGCATCTTTCGGTAGAGTTTCATAAGTCTTTATGCTACTGTATAGTCTTCCTTTTAAGTCAATTGGTTCTTGCTGGTAGTTAGCACTTGCTATCTCTGGCCCCATTGCTCTTGCTTTACTCAAATAAGACTTGTAACTTAGTATCTCATCACATAGCATGTTGCCATCTTCCTTAACTGCTTTCATTGTAATGTGTTTTACTCTTTTTCCTTCTTCTGCATAATGTTTTAATGCTCTCCCTGCTAAATCTCCAGAAGCCCATCTGGTCATTATAATAATAGTTTTCCCACCTTCTTCAAGTCTTGACAACATTGTTTGAGTAAACCAGTCCCATTGCTTCTCTAGGACATTCTCATTAAAAGCTTCTTCTGAATTTTTTATCAAATCATCTATTATCATAAGACTACATCCAAATCCTGTAGCAGTTCCTCCAGGTGATGTAGCAAGATAGTTATTATATCCACCTTCCAAACTCCAAAGGTTCATGGCACCATCGCCATGTTTTATTTTTATTCCTGGAAAGATGTCTTTATAAATTATTTTTTCTGCATCTGCTTTTTCTTCTTGAATAGTGTTTCTTACATTCTTTGAAAATGTTGTTGATAACATCTCATTATAGGATCCAGTCATAATTTTAGTTTTTGGATCTCTTCCTAGCAACCATTCAACTAAATTACCTACAGTTCTTGATTTTCCGTGTCTAGGAGGCAGATTTAGTATTAATACCTCATCTTCATTCTCCATAAACTCCTGCAAGTCATTGCATAAATCTACTAAAAAAGCTCTATCATATTTATAAAAGTCTGGAGCTTTTAAATGGCAATAAAAAAAGAACTCACGCCTTGCAAGTTCTAGTTTAGCCTGTTTTATTATTTCATCATTACTTATTTTCATTGAAAATCACCTTTTTTAGTTCCTCAGTTGACAGCCCTGTAAAAGGATTTGCTATATTCACTTGACCTTTTACTTCAAGTTTATCATTGAACAGTCCTAAATGTCTCCCTAACATCTCCAGAGCTTTCTCTTTGTTGTAAAATGTAACTTCTATTCCAAATTTAGTTTCTTTGGCTCCTGATATACAAGCTTTTTGGTCTTCTGTAAGTTCATCAAAGCTTTTTATTTTAAGACTTCCAGAGGCAACTTTAACTATTGAAGTTCTATCTGTAAATGCTAATCTAGCTAGCTCTTTTACTACTTTATCCTGAGTTACTTCTGTTCTTTTTTCTCTATCTTTCATTCTTTTTTCAATTTCTGCTGCAACCTTAACATTTCTTAACATTCTACTACCAGCAACAGCTGCTGTCTCATCATTTTTAATATTTATATATGCTTTTTTATATGCTCTTGTAGCATTCAAGTCTACCAAATATTCATCTACAAATAGTTTTTGATTCTTAGTCAAAATATCACCTCCTCTACTTTGGAACAATACAACTACTTTTTTCACTAATTATATCATTTACAAATTTTTCTACTTCTTCATCATTCTTCATTTTCCCTTGTAAAAATCCTTTTAAAAATTCACTAATCCTCATATTTGGTGTTTTATGAAACATATTTTTTATTTCCATAATACTTCTTATCTTTAAGGCAGCTTTTATTTTTTCTTCTTTTTCTTTTAATTTATTACTGTCAGTTATATACAGTGTCAATAATTTAGCTGCTTCTCCTCTTTGCTTTATCCACCCATACTTTTCTTTTTCTTCTGCTTTTTCTATTAAATATATTGAGTTATAATCTATTTCATAAATGTCTTTTAAATCATTTAAAATAGTTTTTTTATTTTCAGTAGGGATATATATCTTTTCAAAAAATTTCTCTTTTTCTAAGCAGTAGTCTTCAAAATTATAAAAACCTTCTTTACCTTTTTCTTGACCCCAAATCATAAAACAACCTTGTTGTGATCGTATTCTTGGGTTAGTAATATATGTATCTATAAATGCTAATTCTTCAGTTTTCATAATTGAAGATTCATAATCTTTAAATTTTTCAAACTCAATTTGATCACATATAGTAATACTTCCATATTCAGCATTAATTTTTTCTTCTCCTTCATAACAAGCAAAAAATAAAGCTGTTAAAATATCTCTAGTCCAATCAACTAATCTTGTAGGTGCTCCAAAATGTTGACACAAACTCAACCATTCTAAATCATAGTCAGTATGCATCATCATTTTAGAGTATTTTATTCTTGGCTTAAGACCCATCAACCAATCTTCATAAAAAACTGTTTGATATCTTTCAAAATTTTCTTCTTGTCTATAAATATTTGGAAATATTGACCACTTTGAATCATATTGTCCTCGAAAGCAAAAATTTCTTTTGGTTTTATCTGAATCCTTGTTATACAAATATCCTAAAACCTCACCTAAATTTTTACATATTTTTACTCCTTTTTTCTCCATTGAATCTCATCCCCTTGATATATTTTTCCAATATTATACCAAAGAAAAAGCTACTATTCAAATCCATTTAAATATAAAAAGGTCAAAAGGATAATTCTCCTCTTGACCCAATTCTATATTTTATATAATATCACATGTCAATAGTGACATTCAATGACATTTTAAAATTTTCTAATGCTTTTTTATGTATTCTATGCATGTGTCTCTTAGAATAACTTATTTTATCAGCTATTTGGTCCCATGAAAGATTAAGAATATATTTACTTTCCATTAAAATTTTCTCATCTATATTCTCTATTTTTTCTAATTCTGAAAGTAATCTTCCTTGAAAATCATCAAGTCTACACATTTTATATTGTATTCTATTTTCTAGTTCTATTACTTTATTCATTCTGTTGACTATACCACTATCATCTTTGACAGGTCCGCCTTGAAGTTTTTCTGAATTCTGTAAAGCTTGAAGCCCATCAAGATTACTTTTAAGTTCTTCCAATATTTTCTTATCATGCTCTATCTCTCTTTTTAATCTAAATCCTTGTCTAAGATACTCTTTTTTTGTCATTTTGTTTCACCTTTTTTTTATCCATCTGTCAAAAGCTCTTTTCTTTTTCATATCTTGGTAAACCTCTATTAATACTCTAGCTAATATTATCCCTAATGTTATATAAAGCGGAATAAAAACCATTCCCCAACTCAAATCTATTTTATTTAATAATTTTAATGTTATTAAGATCAATTGCATTATATCCAAAACAGTTATCTTCATTCCCTCACCTCTTTAAATACCTTTTTATCTCCAATTACAGCTCTGTTATATTCATCTTTAGATACTTTAATTTTTTTCTCTTTTGTTACAACATAAGAAACTTTTAAAATGTATTTCTCTGGAATATATTCTGTTTTAGGAATCATTTGCATTGTTTTTCCAATCCACATTGGACGCATATGCATTCTTGTTGTCTTTGGTACATATTCTTTCTTAACAATAACCCCAGTTCTATCTATGTATTCAGGCTCTGAACATGCTACAATAGTGATTATTAAAAATATTGTAAAAAATATCTTTCTCTTCATTATTTCCTCCTGTACTTGTCTATTCTTACTTTCAAGCTTTCCAATAGTGCCTCTTGAACATCTCCTTTAGTGTTCAATGCTTTTATTACATCCTCATCCCTTGTGTCCTGGACTACCAAGTGATGAATTATAACTTTCTCTTTCTGTCCCTGTCTGTGTAATCTCTTATTAGCCTGCTGATATAACTCTAGGCTCCAGTTAAGGCCAAACCATATAACGTGGTTTCCTCCCTCTTGTAGATTAAGTCCGTAGGCACTGCTTGCTGGATGTGTAAGCAATATATCTATTTCTTTTTTATTCCATGCATCCTGGTCCTCAACTGTTTTAAGTATTCTTACTTTTAGCCCTGTTTTCTTTAAGGCTTCTTGCAGCCTTGCAAGGTCATGTTGAAAGTTATAAAATACTAAGGCTGCTTTTCCATTAAGTTTTTCTATAAGTT
>ERZ773144.1330-NODE-1330-length-22326-cov-6.537605_pt1 | contig 22326 bp, 21 predicted proteins | sample MGYA00580849_ERZ773144 | MGnify/ENA primary metagenome ERZ773144 (study PRJEB29015, sample SAMEA2737861) | human gut metagenome | biome: human gut; feature: human-associated habitat; material: faeces | place: China | collected 2012 ...
GCTAAACAGCTGATTAACAATCAGCTTTTTTGTGCTGTCAATTTTAATCTTATTCGATTAATATATCTAATATGAATACAAAATAATTAACATTTTTTATTTTTTTAACAAATTTATCAAATTATAATTTCCTAAGAAAAAATAAAAGCCCTGAACAAGTCAAGGCTTTTATAATTAATTATTTATCAAATCTTATTTTAGCTTCATCAACAATAATATCTAGGAATTCGTCCAGCTTCATAGACTCTTGTTGTTGAGAACCAAATTTTCTTATATTTACTTCTTTATTTTCAACTTCATTTTTACCTAAAATCAGCTGTACAGGAACTTTATATTTTCCATTAGCTTCTCTGATTTTATATCCAATAGATTCTGCTCTATCATCAATTTCTGCTCTGATTCCTCTTTCTTGAAGAGCTTTAAATATCTCTTTAGCATAAGGAACTACTTCATCATTGATAGTTAATATTTTTACTTGAGTAGGTGCTAACCATAATGGGAAAGCTCCTGCAAAGTGTTCAATAAGAATTCCTATAAATCTTTCTATTGAACCATAAACAACTCTGTGAATCATTACAGGTCTATGTTTTTCTCCATCTTCTCCTATATAACTGATATCAAATCTTTCAGGAAGATTGAAGTCTAATTGAATAGTTCCACATTGCCAAGTTCTTCCAATAGCGTCTTTGATTTTGAAGTCTAATTTAGGTCCGTAGAAAGCTCCGTCTCCAGGATTTAATTTATATGGTTTTCCAATTTTGTCAAGAGCTCCAGCAAGTGCCGCTTCTGCTTTTTCCCATATTTCATCTGATCCAATTGCTTTTTCTGGTTTAGTTGATAATTCAATGTGATATTCAAATCCAAATAGTTTACTGTAAAATTTATCTATCAATTCAACTACTCCAATAATTTCTTCTTCTATTTGATCTGGAGTCATAAATATATGAGCATCATCTTGAGTGAATGATCTTACTCTCATAAGTCCATGTAAAGCTCCTGAAAACTCGTGTCTATGAACTGTTCCTAATTCTCCGCATCTAATTGGAAAATCTTTGTATGAATGCAGTTGATATTTATATGCCAAGATACCACCTGGACAGTTCATCGGTTTTATAGCGAATTCAGTTTCATCTATTGTTGAAGTATACATATTTTCTCTATAGTTAAACCAGTGTCCAGAAATTTCCCATAGTTCTTTATTCAACATTATTGGAGTAGTAATTTCTTGATATCCTGCAAGAGTATGCTCTCTTCTCCAAAGATCTATAAGAGTATTTCTGATAACCATTCCTTTTGGAAGAAATATTGGAAATCCTGGTCCATATTCACTTACAAAGAATAAATCCAATTCTTTTCCCAGTTTTCTATGATCTCTTCTTTCAGCTTCTTCTAAAAGAGTTAAATACGCTTTTAATTTAGTTTCATCAGAGAAAGCAAATCCATATATCCTTTGAAGCATTTTATTATTAGAGTCTCCTCTCCAATAAGCTCCAGCAACTGATTTTAATTTGAAAGCTTTTAAATATGATGTAGATGGCACATGAGGTCCTCTGCAAAGATCCATAAATTCTCCCTGTTTATAGAAAGAAAGCATTTCTCCTTGAGCTATCTCTTTTATAATTTCCACTTTATAGATTTCACCTAATTTTTCAAAATGCTCTATAGCTTCTTCTCTAGTCATCATAACTCTTTCAATTTTTTCATTTTCTTTTACTATTTTTTTCATTTCATCTTCAATTTTTACTAAATCTTCTTCTGTAAATTGCTCTTTTGGATCAAAGTCATAATAAAAACCATTTTCTATTGCAGGTCCTATTGCTACTTTTGTTCCTGGAAATAATCTGACAACAGCTTGTGCCATTAGATGAGCTGTTGAATGTCTTATTATCTCTTCTCCCTCTTCACTGTCAGCAGGTATAAATTCTACTTTTGCATCTCTGTCTAAAATTGTTGCCATATCCATTGGTGTTCCATCTATTTTAACAGCTACTGCTTTTTTAGCTAAAGAATTACTGATACTCTTTGCTATTTCAAACATATTCGCCTGTCCTTCAAATTCTTTTATATCTCCGCTTGGTAATTCTACTTTCATAATTTCCTCCTATTTATACATTCAAATTTTAATCTACTATATCTTGTGGTTTTATTCCATCAAACAAGTAAGTTTGAGGACTTGTTTTTTTCTTGGCATCTGTATCTGCTCCGAGACCAAATATAGGTTTGTCTGGGAATGCAAGTAATGTAAATTGAAGAGCTACTCTCCATTCATAATCTCTTGTTCCTAGATCATATTCTCTCTCATAAGCTACTGCCCATTCATAATATCCGAACTCTTTACCTATCTCTACTCCTAAACCATCAAGTGAACTTTTTCTTCTATTCTTATTAGAAGTATCTTTAAAGTTTTCATAGAATTTAGCATAGGTTTTTACATTCCAGCCTTCACTTGGTTTTCCAATTTTTGCCATCAGACTTACTTTATGCTCTCTGTTTAGTCTATCCCAGCTTCCACTGTTGTTCCATCCTGAATTTTCCTCTATTTCATATCCAAATCCAACTCTATTTTGTGAATAGAATATTCTTGCTTTTACTTCTTCTAATGAATCCCATAAATCTCCTGTTTTATCATATCTTGCATCATTTCTCTGCATCATAAGATGTATTTTGAAATTACGTTTGTAATCTCCAAGACTATTAAATCTATCATACATTATACTGTTAAGATTGAAATTTACACTATTTCTTTCTCTGTCTCTCAAGATATCTCTTACTCTGTAAAGTTCTGCCTGTGTCAGCTGATTAGAATCTTTGTTGAATTCAAGTTCAGCATATTTCTTTAATTCCTCATCTGTAAATCTTTTATCTCTGTATTCATAAGTAAATGATAATACATCAGAGTTATTAATATTCTTAACTCTTCCATCTACTAAAGGTTTTTTTGCTCCATATTCTTTATGCTTATAATCTTCATAAGTAACTCTATAATAATTTTCTACATCTCCGCCATCTAAAAATGAAATTCCATAGATTTTATTATCTACATCTATTTCTTTAAAATATTTAGGATTACTATTTAAAATAGAATAATTCTTTCTTACATCTGTACCTTGACTAAAATCAAATCCTAATCTATTATCTCCAAAAGAATATTGATAAGCATATGTGTTTGCTCTGATTTTTTCTTTAGCATCGTCTAGATTTTTTATACCCCATACTTTAGAATCTATACCTTGATTTTGATAAGATAATCTATGCCCTTCATAGTTGTAGACTACTCCGTAGTTTCTAAAAGTTAAGTCATTATAATTTCTATCTCTTTCATTTTCGCTTGTATATTGTCTGTCCTGTCCATAATTCAATGTTAAAGCCTGCTTATCATCAATTTTAAAATTGATATCATTTTTAAATGTCTGTCCAGTAAGATCACTTGTATCTGCAGGATTTTCTCTTCTCTTATACTCAACATTATACGCAGTTTCTATATTTCCTATCATTGCATTAATAGTATCTTTAATTTCATAGATATTATCTTTGTTTTTTAATCTGATATCCTCAGAACTCATACTTTTATTATTTTTTCTCATAGAGTTTTGAGTATTTCCAAATTTAATATCTCCAGAATCATAATCATATCTTTGATAGAAAAGGCTTAAATCATTGCTTAAAGCAAAATCCATTCTTCTGTCTTTTTTGTCTGTATTATCAAAAAGCTGTATTGTATGATTAAGTTTTAATTGAGTTCTAAGAGTTGAATCTTCTCCACTTGCATAATGTTTTGCATATGGATTATATCCTTTATCATACTTATCATATCTTACTCCACCAAATAGAGCTAATTGTCCAAAAACTCCAAGAGGTATTTCATTTCTTTCAGTTCCAAACTCATAGAATTTAGATTCGTTTACATATTGTCTGTATGAATTAAGTGAAAAAGCTGCTTCATCATATATTCCATCTCTATCCCAGAACTTTTCCTTTGTCTGTCCAGTTGCAAAAGTAAACTTAGTGGTATCGTTATAGAAGTCTATGTATGCTCTTTCTTCTCTGAAATCGCTGTATATTATATTTTCAAATCTGTTATATTCTCTATCACGAAGATTTGCTCTATTTCCTGAACCTATATATTTACTTACAACTTTTTCTCTCAAAGGATCATCCATTAAATCAAGTTTTCTTTCATGCTCATTGATGTTATATCCAGCTTTTATTCTGTAGTCTCCCCAGAAATCATAATCACCAAAAGATACTCTCAAATCTCTGCTGTCATATTGAGAATATTCTCTTATTGTACTTGGGTTATATTTATAATAAAAATTCCCTCCTAAAAGGCTGTTATACTGAATCATAGAATCAAGATTTGGATCTCTTTCCCATAGTCCTAATCTTCTGAATTTATCTCCATTCTTTTCATCATAGCTGAATCCTATATTGTTTTTCTTTTCAAAAAATTCAAATCCAAAATCTTCAGCCCTTGACTGAGTATCATTTAAAGTTGAACCTGGATCCATATCATACAAATAATTATAGTAACCTCCAACTCTGTATCTATTATTATCTTTGTATAATTCAATTTGTGAATAAAGGTCATTATCTATGTTGCTTCCATAATCAATATCATCAATATCATCATAAACCATGAGAGCATAAGCTTCTTTATCATCAGTTAATTTTAATCTTGTCTTTAAAGTAATATCCTTATCTGGTCCTAATTCTTTAAGATCTGAATTCATTGAGAAAAAACTTATTGTAGAGTCCAGTTTAGGTCTTGTATTATTTAAAAATCTTCCATTACCTTCATAATCTGTAATTATATCTTCTAACTTGGGAATCATATTATATGTTCCGTTGATAGCACTAAATTGCAGAATTCCTTTCTCTCCACTATATTCATGAGTATAGTTTAGTCTATATCTTTTATTTTTTTCTTCATAATCAACAGGGTCACTATATTTTTCTTTTTTATCAGTTTTTGACCATATTAATGCATCATCTATATTTAGTTTTGCTGTACCAAATTTATCTGTTTTATACCAGTTTTCCCATCTTCCTATCAGCAATCCCATTTGGTCAGCAAACTTAGGAGCAAATCCTCCTTTAAATTTACTATCCTTATCTCCATAAAGAACCCCCCATGAAGTCTGCCATCCATAGTAATCTTTTGTTCCCCATTCTGGAAACAAAGGTACTTCTGAATCTTGTCTTATGTTAACTCTATACCATGGAATACTGAAAGGAAAAACATCATTATCTCCTAAATATAAATCGCTTCCTTTTAAAGTAAGCTGCTTATCAGGTTCCACTATTATTTCTTTAGAAAGAAAATGATATCCTGTTTGATTTGGATCAGCTGTTTCAGCTACATTATAGTCTGTTGTCAGCCAACCATTATTTATATAAAGATTTCCATTTTCATATTCAAATACTTTTCCACCAAAATAAATTTTGTCATTTGGAGCTTCTCCACCAGTTACTTTTCCTATCTCAAGATATCCAAAGTTATTATAAAAAACCCCTTGGTTTCCATCTAAAGATACATCCCCATTAGTTGATTCCAACTTAAGAATTCCTGTAGGCTGGTCTACTTGAGTTATTATATTTCCTTTAAGGTATGCTCTATTTTTTTCCTTATCTCTCTGCATGTCAAAAACTTTTAATTTTAAATCTCCATATTTCACATTGACACCGCTTTGAGAAGTAATTGTATCACTAAGAAGATCTACCTCTATCTCATCAGCTCCACCTAGTATTCTATCACTGGTGTTTTCAATATTTCCCGTGGGAACACTGCTCATTCCCAGAATATTTAAAGAAATTATAATATATGCTGCTGTAAGATAAATTTTTCTTCTCATAATCTCAATCCTTCTCCTTAATTAATGTTTGAAATAATTATAACACAAATATGAACAAATTAGAATAACAGAGCAATATTTTCTTTAAATAAAAAGAGACTGCTTCCCTTTAGAAAACAACAGTCTCTTTAAAAATATCTAAATTAATATGCAGCTAATTTTTCTTTTATCTCTTCTTTTGGTCTTAATCCAACTACTTGATCTACTCTTATTCCATTTTCAAAGACTACCATAGTAGGAATGCTTTTTATTCCAAACTGTCCTGCCAGACTTGGATTCTCATCAACATTGACTTTGTATATTTTTACTTTTCTCTCCTCAGAAATTTCTTCTAAAATTGGAGCAAGTACTTTGCAAGGTCCACACCATTCAGCCCAAAAATCCACAATTACAATCCCTTTATTATTTATAACTTCTTTTTCAAAAGTAATCTCATTTAGATTGATTAAACTGCTCACTACTTATCCTCCCTGCTTTAAGAAAATTCTTATCTGCAAATCCATACTATTATATCATACATACTGAATATATTGTACAAATTTATTGAGAAAAAATCAAGTTTTTTTAAGAGTATATTTTCCCTAAAACGATGTCCTTTTCAGCGTTTTCTCTGACATTTTTTATTATTGTGATACCTTTTGAAACATCTCCTATTAATATAGCACCTTTTAGCTTATTTTCTTCAAAATATAATTTTTTATAAATATTTTTTTTAGTGTCTATATCTTCTACAAATTCTTCACATTCTTTTCCATTTCCAATCAAACCGATAGAAATAAGTTTAATATTCATTCCATCAAAATTAAGAGGTTGAATTTGTTCTTTATAAACAGCACTCTCTCCACTTGCATTTAATCCTGCTGTTTTTCCCTGTTCCATAGCTACCTGCCAAAGTCCTATTACTTTTCCTTCATATTCAGCTGCATCTCCACAGGCATAAATATCTTTTTCTGATGTTTCCATTTTTCCATTTACAATTATTCCTCTTCCCGTCTTAATCCCAATATCTGCAGCAAGTTGTTTATTAGGAAGTATTCCTGCACTTATAATTACTAAATCAGCCATAATATGTTCTCCTTTTTCAAGAACAACAGATGATACTTTTTCTTCTCCTTCTAAATGATCTACAACAACACCTTTATATACTTTTACTCCAGAACGAATTATAGCTTGTTCCAACATTTTAGAACCTTTTTCATCCAGTTGTTTAGGCAGAATTCTTTGCATCATTTCTATTACCGAAACATCTAATCCTAATTCTTTTAATCCCCAGGCTGCTTCTAAACCAAGAACTCCTCCTCCTATTACAACTGCTCTTTTGCACTTCTTTACATATTCCTTTACATTTTCTGTATCCTTCATGCTTCTTATAGTAAAAACACCATCTAAAGCTGCATTTTTTATAGGTGGTACAAAGCATTCTGATCCAGTTGCCAGTATTAGCTTATCATATAAATATTCTTTGCCACTTAATAAAATTACCTTTTTACTTTCTGGTATTATAGATACTACTGTATCTTCTGTAATTAATTCTATATTCTTTTCTTCATACCATTTATCTTTTTTTATTTTCAATTTTTCTTCTGACATATCTGCATGAAGATGTTCTGTAAGCATAGTTCTATAATATGGCATTATATTTTCTTTAGTTATTATTTTTATTTCTGCCATTTTATTTTTACTTCTGACTGCATCTGCTGCTGATACAGCTGCTACTCCTCCACCAATTATGACTACTTTTTCTATTTTATTTGAATCAGAACTTTCTTTTTTATTTTCTATTTTTTCAAAAGCTTCTTTTCCTGCTCCACAGACAGGGCAAATAGCTGGACATTCTTCTCCATCTATTACTTCACTACATACTGTACATTTCCAACTTGTCTCTGAAACTGGTTTAATTTCTATCTCTTCAAAAAGTTCTTTTCCTACTCCACAGACAGGACATGTATCAGGCACTTCACCATCTTGAAATATTTCATCACATACTGTACATTTCCATGCTTTTCCAGAAATATTTTTTTTCTTTTCAATTTTATTTGCAGATGCTACTATTTCCTTTTCATTTTTTATTTCTTCAAAAAATTCACTTCCAACATTGCATACAGGACACACTTCTGGAGGAGTATCCCCTTCAAACTCTTCTCCACATATTGTACATCTCCATTTTTTTATTCCCATAATTTCCTCCCTTTCCTTCCTACTCTATACCCTTTTTTCAATTTTATCATATTAAATCCTTTTTTTCAATTGTAATTATTACAAAAATAACATTTATACAATATAAAAAGGACAGCTTTTAATAAATTTCTTTAGCTGCCCTTTAATTGCTTCAAATATTATTTATTTTTTTCTCTTTCTTCTTTTTCTCTCTCTGCCTGTGATTTATTTATATAAAAAGGTTCCAATGTATATATATTATCATCTTTATATACTGAAGCCATTTGAGCTGCTACTGCAGCTCTTGGAATAGAACCTGCTTTAGAAAATATAACATTTCCATTTCCCATAATTTCTTCTATAAGTTCTTGGTTAACTACAGCTCCATCACCTATAAATACAGCTTTTTTCCCTTTTAAATTTTCAAGTATATCTCTTAATTCTCCATCTTTATATTCTTCTTTTCTTATTAATTTCTTATTTTCATACTTATATTGAGAATAATATACTCTCTCTTTTCTTGCATCAATAAGAGGAACTATAAGTTCTTCCCTTTCTTCTCCCATTTCTGCCAGAACATCTAATTCATTTATCCCAATGATAGGTTTACTTAAAGAATAAGCAAGTCCTTTTGCTATTGCTACTCCTATTCTTATTCCCGTAAAAGATCCCGGACCTATTGTTACAGCTATTTTATCTACATCTTTTATTGTATATCCAGATAGTTCAAATAAAGAATCCATAGCTTTCATTATTACATTTGAATGATTTACTTTAACATATAAGTTTACTTCTCCTACTATTCCGATTTTGTCATCATATAAAGCTACACTTCCTATTTTTGTAGCAGTATCAATTGCTAAAATCAACATACTTCAACATCTCCTTTTCTTTTGCAGGATTTCCAATATAGCTCAATTCTACTTCACGAGTTTCATCTTCATGATAGAATAATTTTATTTCAATATATTCCTTTGGAAGCTCACTTTTTATTATATCTGCCCATTCTATTAAAACTATTCCGCCACTATTAAGATAATCCTCATATCCCACTTCATATATCTCTTCTGCTCTGCACAAACGATATACATCAAAATGATATAAAGGAAGTCTTCCACTGAAATATTCAAGCACATAGTTAAAAGTAGGACTTTTTATGCTTTCTTCCACTCCTAGTTTTTTTGCAAAAGTTTTAGTAAATGTTGTTTTCCCTGTACCCAAATCCCCTATGAGAGCTATAGTAGTATTTTCTTCAGCATAATCAGAAAGTTTTTCTGCTAAAGTATCAAGCTCCTTAAAGCTCATTATTTTCTTCATTTTCTCCTCCATCTTTAAATTGTATCTTATTTACAATATTTGTAGTTGATTTTCCCTCTATAAAAGAAAGTATTCTAACTTCTCCACCATGCTTTTCTACAGTTGGAGTTTCAGGAAGAGTATTTTTGTCATAATCTCCACCTTTCACATGAATAGATGGCTTTAATTTATCAAGTGTTTCTATTGGTGTCAGCTCATCAAATATAACTGTAAAATCAACAGCTTTTAATCCTGAAAGCATTTCTGCTCTGTCTATCTCATTGTTAATAGGTCTAGTAGGTCCTTTTAGCTGCTTTACAGAAACATCTGAATTAACCCCTACTATCAATATATCTCCTTGTTTTTTTGCTTCGTTCAGATATCTTAAATGTCCTACATGCAGGATATCAAAACATCCATTTGTGAAAACCACTTTTTTACCTTGTAATTTTAACTCTTCTATTAGTTTTGCAGCCGTTTCTTTACTCAAAATCATTTCACTACCTCCATATCTTTTCTTAATGTTTTTATAAAATCCAATATAATCTCTGCTGTCATTCCCCAGATTATGTCTCCATGAAAATTATAAAAATATACTTCTCTTGGATTTCCCTGCCAAGGTCCATGATATCTTTTTGGCAGTCCAAGCTCCTCTGATGAAAATTGCGGAACATTTTCTATTCCAATTTTTTCAATCCTAGGCTCATTCTTTAAGAAAAACTCTATTGGTGCAAAAATTACCCTCTCTACTTCATCACTATTATGCTTAATATCTTCCCTGCTTTCCAGTTTTATAAACCCTATATATACTTCCAATATCATTCCAGAAGGATTTACAAGTATTCCCAACTTTCCAGCTACATCTATTTTTTCTCTAGGTATTCCTAACTCCTCTATTGTTTCTCTCACTGCTGTTTCTTCAGAGGTTTTATCTCTTTCATCACATTTTCCCCCAGGAAGAGATATTTCGCCTCCCTGCCTTATCTCAACAGCTCTTTTCTCTAGAACTATATATTCCTTTGCATCTAATTCAGCTATGGCAATAAGGACTGCAGAGTTAACATATTTATCCTGTCCGATTATTCTTTCTTTGGTATTTTTCAATAATTCTACAATTTTTTCTCTCATATCCTTTAGCACCTCAATAAAAATTATACCATTTTCCAAAAAAAGAGCAACCGAATTAGCAAATTTTTTTTGCTTTCAGCTGCTCTTGTAAAATTTGATTTTTTATATCCTATTTAGTTCCAAATATTCTATCTCCACAATCTCCAAGCCCAGGATAAATATATCCTTCTTTTGTTAATCCTTGGTCAATCTTAGCAGTATAAATAGCTACATCTGGATGTTTATTAAGAAGTTTTGCTATTCCTTCTGGAGCAGCTACCAGACACATAAATATGATATCCTTAACTCCTTCTGCTTTTAAATAATCTATTGCATAAACTGCTGATCCACCTGTTGCCAGCATTGGATCTACAACAATTACTTTTCTAGAAGTTATATCTACAGGAAGTTTACAATAGTAATAAACAGGTTCTAATGTTTCCTCATTTCTGTATACTCCAATATGCCCAACTTTTGCAGTTGGAATAAGATCCTGTATTCCATCTACCATTCCTAATCCAGCTCTTAAAATAGGTACAATAGCAAGTCTGTCTTGAAGAGTATATCCTATAGTAGACATCAAAGGAGTTGTTACCTCTGCCTCTTCTAATTTTAGATTTTTTGTTGCTTCATAAGTCATAAGTTTTGCTATTTCATTTAGATTTTCTCTAAAAGCTTTTGTGTCAGTTCCTATATTTCTAAGTATTGTCAATTTGTGTTGAATTAATGGATGATTGATTTCTATTACTGCCATTTTTTCCTCCTGTTTTACTAAATTTTTTTCTCATATATTATACCAAAAAACTTAAAGTTTTTCAAAATTAAATTATGCTATAAAAAAACAGGACTACAAAGTCCTGTTCTGATACTACTACTTATTAATATTATATCTTTTGTTGAATTTATCAACTCTACCAGCAGCATCGATAAACTTAGCTTTTCCTGTATAGAATGGGTGGCATTTTGAACAAACAGCTATTTTAAGCTCGCTCCCTTTAGCATAAGTTGATCTTGTTTCAAATTTTTCTCCACATGTACATTCAACAGTTATAACATTGTATTGTGGATGAATATTTTTTTTCATTGATTTTCACCTTCCTAACAAAAATTTTCTTAATATCACAAGAGATTTTATCATAAATATATAAGTTTTGCAACTTTTTTTTAAGTGCATTTATTAAAAATTTTCTATCATTAATCTGTTCATAAAATATATTTCAATAAATATATTTGTAAAATTTCTTTTTATAAGTTAATATATTCTATATGATTATTTTTTCAGGAGGAATTGTGGGTAAAAAATATTATGCTTACTTCTTAGAAGATGAAAATATTAAGGGGATGGTTGATAATTGGGATAAATGCAAAAGCCTCGTCCATGGCAAAAAAGCTAGATATAAGTCTTTTCCAACAGAAAAAGAAGGAAAACAATGGCTTGAATCAGGAGCACATTATGAAAAAAAGACAGGTGAACAATCTCCTAAATTAAAAAAAGAAAAATTAAAAGAATCTCTTGTTAATGGAATATATTTTGATTCTGGAACAGGACGTGGAATTGGTGTTGAAGTTAGAGTTACTGATATAGATGGAACTTCTCTTTTAGAAAAAAACTCCCTTGGATTTTCTGTTAATTCATATGGAAATATCCATCTTGGTACTGACAAAACAAATAATTATGGAGAACTTCTCGGATTGTATCTGGCTATGGATATAGCATCTCAAACTGGTGAAAAGAAAATATTCGGTGACAGCAATCTCGTTATTTTCTTTTGGTCTAAAGGAATATTTAGAAAAGATTCCTTAAATGATGATACAATATCTTTAATACTTAAAGTTACAGAAAAAAGAAAAAATTTTGAAAAAACAGGTGGAAGAATTGAATATGTCTCAGGTGATATAAATCCTGCAGATTTAGGATTCCACAAATAGGAGGAAAATATGGATACTTTTACACTTTTTAGTACTGAACACTTTTGGTTCATAGGAGGAGGCTTTCTTGCAGTATTTGCTTTTATTATTATTGCTGCTTTTCTCCCAAAATATAGATTTGCTCAGATTTCTGCCTTGATAATCTTGATTATAAAAGTTAGTGAATTAAGTTATAGACATTTTTATTTTGGAGAACCTATAATAGGTCTGCTTCCTCTTCATTTGTGTAATCTTACATTGATATTTGCTATACTTATGATGTTCAGCAAATCTCCATCGTTATTTCAGGTAACTTATTATTGGAGTTTAGGTGCTCTTTTTGCAATCCTTACTCCTGATGTAAAATATTCTTTCCCTCATCCATTGACATTGAGTTTTTATATCACACACTTTTATTTAATTTTTGCTGCTATTTATGGAGTAATTTTCTTTGAATTTAAACCCACTTTCAGAGGATGGGTAGATTCATTTATATTCTTAAACGTTCTGGCAGTTATAATTTTCTTTATAAATTCAAATCTTGGAACAAATTATCTTTATGTTAATAGAATTCCAGACTTTACTTCTCCACTAGACCATTTTGGAAAGTGGCCATACTATATTGCTGTGGTAGAAGGAATATATTTAATACTGACATATGCAATTTATTTTCCATTCAGAAGAAAAACTTTTAAATACAGTACAAAATATTTTTAAAGCAAAAAGAGGGTTGCAACCCTCTTTTTATAATTCTATTACAAGTAATCCTTTTATTTCTTTTAAAATTTTAAAAGTTTCTATATCAGTTTTTACTTTATATGTTACTCTTTCATTAAATCCTTTATCTAAATATTCACCATTAAAACTATCTATTATACTTTCTATTTCACTTATCTTTTCATATGGAAAATCTATTATATATGTTTTTTTTTCTATATATTCTGCTATTCCAGCTTCTTGTATAGCAAGTTTTGCAGTTTTTGCATAATTTCTGACAAGTCCTCCAGCTCCTAGTTTTATTCCGCCAAAGTACCTTGTTGCAATCACAACTAAATTTGTAACATCCATATATGTTATTATATCCCCCATTGGTTTTCCTGCTGTCCCACTAGGTTCTCCATCATCATCAGTTTTAAAATATTCCTGTCCATTATCAATAACTTTATATGCAGTACAATTATGAGTTGCATCTTTGTGCTTCTCTCTTATTTTACTTATAAACTCTTCTGCTTCCTGTTTGCTTCCTATAGGTTTTACATACCCAATAAATTTTGATTTTCTTTCTTCAAATTCTATTGAACACTCTTTTTCTACACTTTTCATTTTTTCCTGCCTATATTAATTTTTCTAAAATATAAAGCACTCCTGAATATATTGGAGCTATTATTCTTCCTAACAGACCTGTCATATTCAAAAGAAGTATAATTATTATTCCATATCTGTCCATATAAAAAATTGTATTTCTTAAATCATCATTTCCCAGAGATGCTAAAACCCTTGACCCATCTAATGGTGGAATAGGAATAAGGTTAAATACTGCAAGAAGTATATTTAATCTTATCATATAGATTACAGCAGCATAAATATATGGATTACCTAAATGTGGTGCTGCATATTTAAAAAGAAATAATCCTATTGCTGCAAGTACAAAATTTGAAGTTACTCCAGCTACTGCCACTAAAAATTCTCCTAATCTTCCATATTTTAATCTCCAATAATTGATTGGAACTGGTTTTGCCCAACCAAATACAAAAGATGAGCCAGAAAGTATCAACAAAATAGGAAACAATGTTCCAAGTGGATCTAAATGTTTCAATGGATTCAAACTTAATCTTCCATAATTTTTTGCTGTAGGATCACCACATATGTATGCCATCACTCCATGAGCTACCTCATGTATCAAAAGTGACAAAAGAAGTATAGCTATATTTAAAAATATCATTGGATTTGTGAGAATATTTCCTCCAGTTCCAAAAAGAAAATATAAAACTATAATTACTAGAATAACTTTTGTTAAGTTAGACATTCCACTATTTAAATATTTTAGTTCTTCCAGAAATCTTTTCATCTTTTTTACCTTCCATTTTAAATTTATTATAAAATACTATCCCAAATATTATAACATAAAAAATCAAAAATAGAGCATTATCCTTGCTGCCATTATATCTTAAAGTCAAATATGGAACTTTAGAAAAAATTTCCACTAATTTCATAAATGTTTCAAATATAATATTTGCTATTGGAAAAATAATGAAACCAAGTCCCACATTTTCCAATAAAAGTCCAATAAATGAAACTACTATATATAAAGTCCCTATTGGTAAAATAATTAAATTGCTAAAAAAAGAAAGAAACTGAATAGTTCCAAATTCCTTAATTAAAATAGGTATAAGAAAAAATTGAATTGTTGTAAGAAGTATCAATTTTTCTATAAATTTAGATTTTCCTTTATATATAACCTTTCTTATTATTGGATATATACATATTATAGCAAATACTGCTAAATATGATAATATAAATGATACTTCATTCATTGATACAGGACTTACAAATATTCCCCCTATGAATGCTGCTGCTAAAGATTTAGCTGCATCTACATCTTCATAAAATATTTTTCCTCCTATGAATATTAGTGCCATTATATAAGCTCTAATTAAAGATGGTGAATGCTTTACTCCAAAAAAATATATGCTTAAGAAACACAGCATAAAAATATATCTATCCTTTCTTGGGATAGGTAATTTTTTAGAAATAAAACCGCATATCCCTAAAATAATTCCTATATGTAATCCTGAAAGTGCCATAAGATGTGATATTCCTACATAGCTGAATTCTTTTCTCATAGTTCTGGTAAGCTGTTTTCCTTCTCCAAGTATAACTGCTCTATAAACTCTTTTAAATTCAGAATTTCCATTCTTAATAAATTTTTTGACATTATTTTCAAAATAATTTTTTAACCAGCTTTTTTCTATCTTTTCTTCTGTTATTTTGTTTATATAGAAGTACTGCATCCCTTCTCTATTCTCTATCTTAGCTATTTCAGCTAAAATCATATATTTTCCATTAGGTATTTCTGGAATAAATGTATAACTTTTTATTTTAGGATATCTGTTATCTATTTTTATTATCTGTCCCATTCCATTATTAACTTCTACTTTCATTTTAACTATATCTAATCTTTCAGAATCATTAAAATGAATACATAAAAGCACTCTTATAACTAATAAAATTGGTACTATATAAATAAGTTTATCTTTATTTTTAAAAAATATCCAAATTCCTCCTACCAATAAAATAGTAAGAAATATCGAATACCACAAAGAAAATATATTAAAAATAGTCATAATTATGAAAACTTCTAATGCCAGAATATAAATAAGTTCCAAATTTTGCCTCCGATTTTTAAATATTTCTATTCCTCATACTTATAATAAAATATGAATGATATAACAAATGAAATCGTAGACACAATAGAAGTAAGGTATATACCACTCTTTTCCACTCCTTTTGGAGTTCCTGTTATTGCTGATAAAATATCTCCATTTCCTGAAACTAAAATTATAGGCAAAATAAGTATAGATACTAAAAATGCCATTTTTAAGAAGAACCCTTGTATTCCAAAACAAACCCCTTCTATTCTATGTCCTGTTTCATCACTTATTTTGCTTCCTATCTCACTAAGCATAGCAGGCGGAAAAATAAATCCTGCACCTGCAATTGGTATTCCTATTAAAGCAAATAATACAAATCCAAATTTTGCTGGGATTGCTTTTCCAAGAAAAAATAAAGTAGCTGTAAATACTATCAGCATAATTAAACAGCTCAGCATAACTTTTCTATATCCATATTTTCTTGAAAGAAGATTAGTAGGGTAAAAACATAATGCTGACATACCAAAAAGAAGCGCAGATGCCAATGTTATTGCTCCTTTTCCGTATCCCATTATATCTTCTACAAAATAATTCATAACTGCTCTAAGATTATTAAATCCTATGAAAAAAAATAAAAGCCCTAAAAGATATAATACAAAAGATTTATTTTTAAATAGTATTCCCATTGTATCTTTAAACCCTGCATCTGAACTTTGCCCTAAAGAATACTTTCTTTCTGGAACTAAAAATACTGTTATAAACCCTCCAATTGCTGCTATAACACACAAAGAAACAACCATTCCCCTAACTCCAAAAAGAACATCTCCCTTTCCTATCACTTTTATCAATACTCCAGGAATTATCATTGCTACTGCAGTGTACAAAAGCCTGAATATAGACTGCCATGTAGAAAGGTTAAGTCTTTCTTCCTGTGTCTGCCCTATTTCTGGTATAAGGGCATTATAAGGAGCTCCTACAACTGTATAAAATGAAAAGAACAGTGACCCTATTACTGCAAGATAAATAAAAGCTGCTTTCTCATTTCCCATTGGCGGATAAAAAAATGCTACTGTACATATTGCCAAAGGAATAGTTCCTATTGCAATAAATGGAATCCTTCTTCCCCATTTTGTATTTACTCTGTCTGATAAAAATCCAACTACAGGGTCTGTTATCATATCTACCAGTCTTGATATAACAAGTGCAAGTGAAATAAACAATGGAGCCATTACTGGTTTCAGTCCTGAATTTTCAGGCGGAAGATAAAAATATAATATCCATTGTGCAAAAATCTGATCTACAATAGCATAACTAACTCCTAATCCATAAAATATCTGTATACTTAGAGGTATTCTTTTTCCCATCACTTTCTCCTTTTTATCTAGTTTCTATCATTAGTGGTATTTTTGAATCTTCATAATAATTTATCATTTTATATATAAGAGAGGCTCTCTCATTAAACTCTATAAGCTTCCTTACATCACTAGGAAACTTATCTTTAATATTTTTCATAGATGTCATAATTTTATTGTTTTCTTCTTTTTTCAGAAAGTTAAGGTACTCTCTCCCTTTATTATTAAATCCTAATATTTTTACATAAGGAATTTCTTTTTTTACTTCCTGAGTAAGTTTCTGCGTTATTCCAGTTAAAATATGAATTAGTATCCGCTGAGTTCTTCCTTGAGTAAATCTTTTACTTATTATCCCTTCATAGAAATTCTTAAATTCATAATTTTTTACTGCTGTTTCATAAAGTCTGTTCTCATATCCTTTTTCCATATCCTGAATATTAAATAGTGTATTTTTATTTTTTATTATTTCATATCTCAATAAAGAATAAAAGTTTTCCAGATATACAAGTTTATTATTTTCTTTCTCTTCTTTTAATATCTCAAAACTTTCTTTTGGTACTAAATCATCTATATCTGTATTTTCCTTTAAAAACTTTCTTACAGCAGTTGCACTGGCAAAATTTTCATATATATTTTCTTCATAATATCCAGTTTTTTCTCTCTTTACAAGCATGGGAACCATACTGCTGTTCCAATATTTTATAGCTTTTATATATTCCACACCTAAAATATCATTTGAAGCAAGAAAAATATCCTTTCCTTCAATTCTTTTTAAAGTTTTAGAATAAGCTGTTGGATATGAGTCTCCATTCGAGAGATTTTCTTTTATCATATCTTTAAATTTCTCTGTTTCTTCTATTTCAGCAATTCTCTTTAAATTGTCTATATCTGATTTCTCTGATCCAAATATAATATTGCTGCATTTTAATTCATTAAGAATTCCTACTGATCCCACAGCAAAAATTTCAGCACTCTGACATGAATAAAATACTGGAAGTTCAACCACTATATCTATTCCATTTTTCAAAGCCATTTCTGCTCTTTTCCATCTATTTATAATAGCAGGTTCTCCTCTTTGAACAAAATCTCCGCTCATAACAGCTATCTTCACACTTTCTTTATCTATTTCACATGCCTTTTCAAAATGATATTTATGTCCATTATGAAAAGGATTATATTCTACAACTAATCCAGCTGCTCTCATCTCTGCTCCTTTCTTTTTCCTACTTATCATCATATCAGTTGTTTATTAACAAATCAATCAATATTTGTTACTTTACTATTGCTTTTTCAAAATTTTAGTTTATAATTAAGTATACACTGGATATAAGGAGGAAATCATATGCTTTTAGCTATTGATATTGGAAATACCCATATAGTGACAGGTCTGTTAGATAATACTGGAAATGTTCTTCTTACTTTTAGAGTTGCTTCTAATGATAAATTAACTGAAGATGAATATTTTTCATATCTAAGAAATATCTCGAAATTTAATAAAATAGACATTGAAAAAATTAATGGAATGATAGTTGCATCTGTAGTTCCAAATCTTATTACTATATTTCATTTCCTTGGAAAAAAATATTTTAATATAGAACCTATGATAGTCAATTCAGAATTAAAAAAACCTTTCAGCTTTGCTCCAAATCTTAATCCAACTGGTTTTGGTGCTGACAGAATAATTGATATAGTTCAGTCTTTAAACGATTATCCAGATAAAAATCTTGTTATATTTGATTTTGGAAGTGCCACTACTTATGAAGTGCTTGAAAAAAATATCTATATAGGAGGAGGTATCCTTCCTGGAATAGAAATGTCTATTAATGCACTATTTGCAAATACCGCAAAATTACCAAAAGTAAAATTCAGTACTCCTGATTCTGTACTTGGAAAAAATACAATTGAACAGATTCAGGCTGGAATTTTCTATGGATATGCAGGACAGATAAAACATATAATCAAAAAAATAAAAGAAGTAGTAAAAGATCCATTCATTATTGCAACAGGTGGTCTTGGTAAAATTCTTTCTGCTGAAATAGAAGAAATTGATGTCTATTCTCCTGATTTAAGTATAAAAGGTCTTTATACCCTCTACAAATATAATCAAAATTTATAATTAAATCAAAAAGCCTGACTTATAAGTTTTTATACTTTGTCAGGCTTGATTTTTTAGTTCAATACTTTTTTATTTTTCTTTACAAAATCTATTATTTTAAAGTAATCTTCCATTGCTGCATTTATATATGCTTTTTGTCCTACATAGTTATTTGGATAAAGTTTTGCTGCTGATTCTTTAAATATCTCTACAACTTCAGCTGGAACTTTAGAAGAGGCTATCTCTTTAGCTAATTGCTCTTTAGCTGCATTATTCTTTTCTTCAGTTACTTCTGCATTTTTTAATGTTTCTACTTTTACTCTTTCTACAAGTTCATTATAATTTGAAATTTCACTTGGAAGAACCTGATATTGTTTTACAAAGTTTGATCCATACATTTGTCTTAACCTTTGTTTTATTCTTTGAAATTCCACAGCAGGTATTCCAGATTCTTCTCCCATTTTCTCCATTTTTAAATATGATTCTGTCTGCCATCTTCTGAAAGACATTCTGTCACTTCCTTCAAAAGACTGAGATTCTCTGATTATAGCTTTCTCAACATCTTCTGGTATCTCCTGCTTAGCAGCAAAAGCTGAAATATTTAAAGCTATCAATCCTAATATTATTATTTTTTTCATTCTTTCCTCCTCCAATTTATAGACATTTTATGTCATATTTTATATTTTTTACTTTTTATATATTTTTCTTTATATTTTACAGGACTCATTCCGCCAAGTTTCAATTGTATTCTCTCATTATTATAAAATGTTATGTAATCTTTTATTTTTTGAGATAAATTTTCATATGTTATTCCTCTATCTAATAAGTATATCAGTTCCGCTTTAAAATGTCCAAAGAATATCTCAATAGGTACATTATCCCAGCAGTTTCCACGTCTTGACATAGATTGAGTAATTCCTCTTTCTCTTAGCATATCACAATATTTTTCTCCTGTATACTGAAAACCTTGATCAGTATGTAAAATACATTTTTCTTCTAATGGAAATTCAAAGATTTTATCCAAAGTTTTTACAACAAGCTCAAAGCCATCAGTGAGTCCTAGATCATAGGCAATTATTTCATCATTAAAAACATCTTTTACAGCGTTCATATATACAGTAAAATTATACATTTTTATTTCAGTAATATCCATACATAGTTTTTCCAAAGGTCTCCCTGAATTAAAATCTCTATTTAAAATATTATCTACAATTTTCCCAGCCCAGCTCTTTCCTTTATAGCTTTGATTTCTTATTATTGATTTTACTCCTAGTTCTCTCATTATTCTATATATTCTTTTATGATTTACTTTAAATTCTGTATTACTATTAATATATGAACATAATCTTCTCACTCCATAAGTACCATTATATCTCTCATTTATTTCTATAATCAACTCTTCTATTTTTTTATTTTCTTTTTCTCTTTTACTTACATCATATCTGCTCTTTTTCCATTTATAGTAAGCACTCCTAGACACTCCTGCAGCCCAGCATAAAGATGTAACTGAATATTCATCCTCTAACATCTCTATAGCTCTATATCTGTCTCTTCCAGCTGCAGAATGTACAACTTTTTTAAGTACTCATTCTCCATTCTTAAATACTTATTTTCTTTTTTTATAGATATATTTTTATCATTAGAAATATTTTTTATCTTTTTTAAGATTATATTTTTACTGTTTCTTCTTCTATCAAAAGCCTTCTCTCCCAATTCTTTATACTTTTTTACCCAATCCAGTATTTGTGTATCAGACTTAACTCCATATTCTTTTGCCAACATTTCAGCACTGACATTAGATTTTAAATATGCTTTTACAACTGATAATTTCAAATTTTTGTCATATCTACTATACTCTCTACACATAATAAAACCTCCTGAATAAATTATTTATTTAAAAGAAATATTAAATATTTTTCAAAAAATTTTTAAGGATGACCTTATGAGTCATCCCTATATTTTATCCTTTAATATTTCTCTAAAATACTATATTATAACTAATACACTACTTTTATATTATACCTTGATTTTTCTCAAAAAAAAAGTGCCTACCTGAGGTAAGCACTAAAAATTTTTTATTTAATTTTTTAAACCAAACTAGAATACAGTTTTGAATCCTGCAAATACAGTTGGCTGCCATCTCCAGTTAGTTGCTGAACTTCCACTGTTAACTGCCCAGTCTCTATATTCAGCACCAGCTGCTGCATATACTTTTACTGATGGAGTTGCTTGATAATTAACTTGGATTGTTGGTAATGCATATAATGAGTATTTAGAATTATCTGTTCCTACTCCTTTAGCTTCTTTAGTTTCTATACCAGTTTTATCCTTATTAACTACTACTGTATCATTAGCTGTATGATATTCTTTGTTATAACGTCCACCATCACGAGGTGCTCCAAATTTTTTCTCTTGTGACCAGTTATAAGCATCATATCCACCTTCAAAATTGAAATCTACTGATACTTTTCCATTTGTATATAGGTTAGTTGTATTATAAATATATGCTTCTACATCTACTGTAAAGTTTTTATCCTCTTTTTTATCTACAGCATCAAAATATTGATCTTGTCCATAGAAATGCTGAGTTGCATATACATTTAATTCAAATGAGAATCCCCATGGTAATTCATTCATTGTATATAAATCTACACCAAGTTGATTATCATATGAATCATCATTTGATGAATCCCATGAATATCCATATTTAGGAGCTACTACAAAGTTAGTTGTTTTTACGAAATCATTGTTGAACATATATTCAGCAAAGTTAAATCTTGCTTGGTATTCAATCTCTTGTGAATCATCTACATGTCCATTATCTCTATAATGAATTCTTGAAGTTAAATTAACTTTAGAATCTCCAAGTAATCCATGGTTATAGAAATATCTTAATCTTGTATCTGTTCCATCTTTTCCATTTCCTTCATGAGTAGTTGCTGCATTGTAATCTCTTACTCTGTACTCTAAAGATTGGTTTTCAGTCATATTGATTTTTCCACTTAATTGAAGTCTAGTATACTCATTTCCTGTATTCCAGTTTCCATTTCCTTCAGTAACTTTAGAAACAGTATCAAATTTTTCTTTTTGTCCTTCAGTTTTTCCATAGTATCTGTATTGAAGATCTAAATACCCATTAGGTCTGAATCCTTCTTCTTTGTCTCTGTAAACTATAACTTCTTTTTCGA
>ERZ773144.1333-NODE-1333-length-22293-cov-3.370447_pt1 | contig 22293 bp, 21 predicted proteins | sample MGYA00580849_ERZ773144 | MGnify/ENA primary metagenome ERZ773144 (study PRJEB29015, sample SAMEA2737861) | human gut metagenome | biome: human gut; feature: human-associated habitat; material: faeces | place: China | collected 2012 ...
TATTCACTGCCTTTTTATATAAATTTCCAGTTGGATCAAGTTCTTGCAAATATTCTTTATTGACTTTAGGATATCCGTCTTCGTATGTATACGCAATCGCAGTATTATCTTCATCCGGCCAGAAGTACTGATTTTTGTCTTGCGGAGTTACCTTGTCTTTCTTTCTGGTGTTGCAATATTTGCATCCCAGAAGCAAATTTTTCCATGCTGTCAATTCTCCCCCAAGGCTCTTAGAAACCTTATGCTCCACTTCCGGCACATGCTTAATCGACATTTCACAATATGAGCAATATAATCCTATTCTATTTTCCTGAAACGGTATTGCATCCTGATATTCCTTTATACTCTCATAAGGTGATTCGCCTTTGTTTACTGCTCGCATTTGTTCACTTTCCACGCTTTCTCAATGTACTGCTGATGCACCCATGCCATATAAGCCGGATTTTCGCTGTACTCAGCTTCTAATCTGGCCAGTTCTTTTCCAAGCTTTTCTATTTCATCCTGTGTTTTTGCTTCTTTCAACGCCACAAAATACTTCTGGGCCGCCTCATAAATTTTTCGTTTCTTTTCGCTGTACTGAGGCAGCACAACCCCCATAACATCCTCTGCAATATCCTCCAGACCTTCGCCAGAGTACTCACTGTCTAACGGTTGATCCAGTGTAATCAATTCTCCATTTTCCAGGGACTGAATGATAAACGGCGAGTGGGTAGCACAGATAAACTGTATCTTTGGGAACTGTTCCTTCAAGATTCTGATGATGCGCTTCTGCCAGGTCGGGTGCAGGCTCAGATCCACTTCGTCAATCAGAACAATTCCCGGAGTTTCTTTTAAGGCTTTTTCTTTCAAATATGGATTCAAAATGCACATTCTGGTGGCAATATCCAGCATGATCTTGATGACATTCCGGTATCCGTCACTCAGCATCTGAAAAGGAAGAACTGTTCCTTCTGCAGTTTTCAGTGCAATAATATCTTCTTCAAACTTTGTTGAGAAAACAATTTCTTCTCCTGGCTTCAATTCTTCCCGAAACGCTTCATTGACGGCCTGCTGAATAGCTTTGTATGCCGGGAACAGCTTTCCGTCGTTTTCTTCCATAGCAACCGTTTTTAAGGTCTGGATATAACGGAACGCAAGATCCAGTCCGTGCTGCACATCCAGGCAATGGCTATAGGCATCCGTTCTGCTGAAAACACCTTTTTTCACGGATGTTTTATTCCCATCTTTCCATAATCGTGCACTGCTCAGATATAACACCAGAGGCAGAACTACATCTTCATCCGAATGATCTGCCTCTGAGATTTTTCGTTCCCATTCTACTACGGTTGGCTGCATGGGATTGGAACCTCCAAATTTGGTTCGTGCATCCTCCTTCAACACCACCCGCTGAAATCGGATTGACTCTTCTGATTTATCCCACTGTGCCGTACAGGAGACTCCACTTGGATACTGTGGAACCATTCCAGTTGTAAGAATCGTGTTATCATCTGAAATCTGTGCTTTCCACCGTACATCCCCTGTTTTGATATTAAATACAAACCGGGATGGAACATAGGTCTTAAACGCTGCAAGATACGCACCCAGCATAACATTCGCAGCCTCCAATACCGTGGTCTTTCCAGAACCGTTTTTTCCTGCAAATACATTCATTCTTGGATTTAGCTTAAATGTCTCGTTTTCAAATCTTCTGTAGTTGGCAAGATTTAATTCCTGAATTTTAAATTCACACATATTGCTGCCGCCTTTCAACTGGTATTCTTCGCTTATTGTTAACTATAACATTTTGTCCTATTGATTGTCAATTTTACTGTATCTGAGTCTTTATTCTTTATTCTTTTTCTGAAAGATTCTCTTCTTCCAGTGTTCCCTTCCCTCTCTCAGGCCATCATGACGTATCCCATGCGTCATCAGAAGAAGCTGGTATCCCCCTGGCGGATTTACTTTTGCAGCGTGAACAGCAGGCTGCTCCGGCCGCCGTTTTCCCTCCAACGCTGCTCTTTTATGAGCAGACCGGCCTCCAAGTCACAGATTGCACGCTCTACCGTTTTTCTGGACAGGCCCAAGTCTTTTGCAATGGTACTGATGGATGGATAACACTGGTTTTGAGAATTGCTGCGGTCTTTCAAATACATGTATACTGTTTTAGCTCTATGGGGAAGTTCTAGCTCATAGATAGTATGAAAGTAGCTGATGGGACTTCACCTCCTTCCATCGCTTCTGCTGTCTGAGCTTCTATCAGCATCTGAAGCTGCAGATCCAGGGACTGGATCAGTTCTGCTGATGTCCTGCGGATAGTCTCCAGCGAGCTTTTTAATTCTTTCATTTCTTTTCCGCTGCTCCAGCCAGCAATGTAGCCAAAGGAATAATCGGATGTTTCGATTCCATACCGCTGGCAAATCGTGTAGGCCACGCTCTCGGCTTCCACTTCTTTGGTTTCCCGTGTTTTTTCCAGCACTTCCGCAGACTCTTGTCCATTCTCTTCTGGTACGGCTCCATGAAGCTTTGCGTGCGCAAGTTCATGAATTGCTGTTTTAATCGTCTGAATCTGGCTCATGCCTTTCCGTATGACAATGCGCTGCTCGGACCGGCTGTAATATCCCTTCGCACTTCCCGGAATCTCCGCCCATCCCATCGGCACCGGAGATATGGTCCGAATTGCTGCTAAAAATTCATCATAGCGTTCTACACTTCCGGATAGTTCCTGTACTCCCAGAGACGGAAGCTCTTCTCCCGCTGTCTGCGATATATCGAACACCGTAACGACACGAAAGCCATGTAAACGCTTTCCTTCAGCTATTTCCGTGACCGGATCTCCATCTTCATTGTTTATAGTCTGTCCGGTTTGCGGATCCGCCTGTTCCTTCTCTATTTTTACTTTGTAAGGCATGGGAGCCAGAATGCGGATTCCTTTTTCTCCGGCTTTCACATACCGTCCAAATTTATTCTGCCATGCCTGATAGCCTGCCACCATGGTTGCAGCCGGATTCTGCATGGCAATTAGGATGGTATTGTTTACACTGTAATCATAAAACTTCGCCATGGTCTTTAAATACGCTTTGTATCTGTCACTTTCAAATAGTTCCTGGATTCCCCGTTCCAGTCTCTCTGTGATTTCTGCCACACGATTCTCTGTTTTGGTAGTACTACTTTTTCTTTTGTGTTTTTCTGCCATGATCATCTCCTCCTTTTCCGATTAATCCGTCCGAAGCGGCATACGGCTACCTTCCGATTTTGACCGTTTCCGGGAGGCCTGTCCTGCATGAAATTCCGCACTCTCCCAAAAGTCTTCTTCGTCCTCGTCTTTCCTCTCCTCCCTCCGCCGGATGATTTCCCGTTCCAGCGCACGACGGTCCACATAAGCGGCTTTTCGCAAATCATGCCTCTCGACTTCGTAAGGCGTGTCGAACCTGATCCCCCATCGGAGAAACAGGGGAAGCTGTGTCTTCATCGGATGTACTCCTGTTTTTGCAAGAATAAAATGACCTTTTGGCATCGTCTTTAATTCTTCCGGACTCATAAGCGGCCGGCCGATCATCTGCAGGCTCTGGCTGGGATCATTCTTTCCTCTGGAAACTGAACCAGACAGCACAGTCCGGTTTCCCAATGCTTTTGATAAGATTTCTGCGCTCTCGGAATTTGGTGCAAAACCGCCAAACAGGATGTCCTGGCAGTTGTCTATGATGATACTGGAACCTTCTTTTCCGTATGTTTTCTCAAATTGCGCAAAGCTCTGAATCATAGGCACGTTGCTGATCCGTCTGGACCGGCCTGCGGAAAACATCATCTCCAGGGATTCGATCTTTGGTATGGTTCCAATCTCATCTTCAAACAGAATGACCCGGTTCGGCAGCTTTCCATCATACTCTTCTGCTACCACCAACATCTCCCGGTAAAGCTGCTGTAAAAACAGAGAAACCATGAAATATTTGGTCGTGTCTTCCTCCGGCAACACAATAAAGATTGCCGATTTTTCTGTGCAGAAAGCTTCCGTATCCATAGCGCTGTCAAAGCAGAGCACCTGTTCCATTTCCGAATCCAGAAATGCATTCAGTCGGCTCATGGCCGTGGACAATACCGATGCCATAGCCTGATCCGCGGAATTGAGAGCTGCCCCGGCAAACCAGCGGGCTTTATGTTCCGGTGAAAGCTTGTCCATGAGAAGCTGAAACAGGCTGCGGTTTTTGACCGGTGACGGTTCCATTAAATCCTGGATCAGTTTAAAGGCTGAGACAATATGACGCTCCGGCGGCGGGCAATATTCTGCGATGATCAGAATCACTGCCGCCAGAAGACCCTCTGCTGCATCATAGAAAAACGCATTCTGCCCGTAGCTGCTGGCCTGCGCGCCATCTGAACAGATGATGGTCTTGGCTGCAATCTTGGCATACTTTTCCGCTTTTGCTTTCGCCGCCAGATCATCTGGATCCTGCAAATATTGATCCGTGTATTTGTTGATCAGCGTGAGGATATTGTTGCCGTCTGATCTGGTCGGATTACGCAGATCCAGAACCGATATGTTATATCCATAGTAATGCTTTGCAATTCCGGCATAGTTTCTTAACAGATCGCCTTTGGTATCTGTGGTCAGAAAGCTCACACCGGAAGCGCAGGCATATTCAATGTTGGGGTACAGGAAATGCGCCGTCTTACCCACACCAGCCGCACCGATCATCAGGCAATGGATATCCCCCGAATCCACCAGCGCGGTGATTCGTCTTCCGTGTTGTCGGCAGCCCACCACAATGCCCTGTGCTTCTGGAAGATTCTGTCCCCGCCTCCAGAGTTCCGGCTCGAATGGAACAAAGTGATAGGTCTGATGAATTTCCTGTTCTGTAGCAAACCTGGCTGTGCCGTACTGCCCATCTCCTACGGTGCGGGACTTGATATTGTTGAGGTTATCATGCTGGAACAGGATATTGATACCACCTATGATACCAAACATCAGGATACCAAGAAGAATCAGAGGAGTGAGATTTTGTGCTAACATTGGCAGCTCCTTTCGTGACTTATGTTCTGTCCTCTCCTGAAAGCCTGTAAGTCTTCATTCCAATCCTTTCGAGTTGGAAAAAGCGGGAACACCTCCTGGTATCCCCGCTCTGATAATGTCTGTTTGATCCTGGCCCCGGCCTTGATGCCTGCCGCATCCCGGTCCAGACACAAAGCAACTTTTTTGATCCGTGGCTCATCCTCTAAAAGCTGCAAAATCGGCTGATCTGTAGTTCCGCAAAGCGCCACATAGCTGTGCAGTTCCCAGTCTTTCTGGTATAGGGTGATGAAAGACAACAGATCGATCGGCGCTTCAAATACATATAGCGTATCGCTCTGTCCTAACCAGTGAAAACTGTATTTTGGGTTACTGCTCTCTACATTGCCTTTGTAGGATTCTGTAGTACTTGTCCCCCTTTTATGGGCATGACACGGATTTCCATCTGCATCTGTGCCAACAAAAACAGTGTTGTGATACTTTGCATCCTCATAAATCAGCTTTGCGTGAACAAACACTGACAGCACATCCCGGTCTATGCCGCGTGTCTTTGTCAGGTAGGCATATACGCGGCGCATATTCTGGTTTTTCTCTGGCAGCACAAACGGTTTCTTTTCTTCTTCTTTTTCTGGCTTGTGATACTGCTGATAGCTTTGTCCCTGTTTCCCGTCCAGCAGCATGCTGACCGCCTCCGGAAATGTTTTTTCATAATATTTCCGGACAAAGTCAATTGCAAATCCTCCCTCTTCTTCTGCATGATCGTACCAGCGGTTTCCATGTATGGTCACACTGTGATTGCTTTCCATTCTGCTCTCCCGGCCGGATTTTAACAATTTTTCTCCCTGACGGATCAGAAAATCTTCCAGATTTACTGAATTGGCCTGTCTCTTCTGCTCTTCTGTAAAATATATAAATGCCATGCGTCCTCTCCTTTCCTACTGGTATGATACTTGCTGGCTTTCCATAATGTGTCCTTTCTGTCCCTGAGCCCTCCGTTTCTCCAAAAGCTTTCTCCGGCGCTTCTGATCCATCTGATAACGGATTCCTCCTGCATTTTTGTAAGCGGTATCTTCCCGGATCAGATTGGAAAGATGGTGCATGAGATTGGTTGCGCAGAGAAATGCCGATGGATCACGAAACGAATCCAGATGATCCAGAAAGAACTGAGCGTACTGGTTCCCCTGTTCTGCTGATTGCTCAAAATAAGAAATGGCCTGTTCAATGTCTTTGGGTACTGATTCACCGGTTAGATACAGTTTGCCGAGACGATACTGCAATTTATCATCATGACTATCCCTTTCCAGACTCTGAAATCCACAGAATGCCATTCGAAAGCACTGTTCTGCCTGTTCCAGATCTGCTTCTGTACCGATTCCGTCCCGAAGCATTTTTGCCATTTCGTATTGTGCGTAAGGGTTCCCCTTCCTTGCTGACTGGCTGTAAAGCTGAAATGCTGTTTCATAATTTTGTTCCACGCCATTTCCACGGTAGTACAACCCCGCCAGGGAATATGCAGCACACATATGCTTATATTTCACTGCATTGGAAAAATGAACCGCGGCCATAGTAAAATTCTGCTCTGTCCCCTGACCAGCTGCATACATCTTACCAATCCGATACCAGAGATAAGGACGCCTTTTTTCAGGAACACTTGCTGCTACAGCTTGAAATGTGGCTAGCGCCTGTTTGTACCACTGCTGCGCGATTTCATCATCCGCCTCTACACCCAGTCCCTGCTCATACATACGGCCCAGATCATACATGGCCAGGGCACTTCCGGTTTCTGCTTCATTCCGCAAAAGAACACTAGCTTTTTCAGGATCCTGCTCCAGTTTAAGTTTTGTCCCATCTTCTTTCTCCAATGTGCCGCCATAGAAGTATGCTCTTGCCTCTTTGTAACACGCTGTCCAATCCGCATGAAGGCGAATGTTTTCAGATATGTTCGTTTGCGGAAATGCTAGATTTTCAGGTGAATCTGCTGCTTCTCCCAGTGCACTCGCTTCCTCCGCAATTTCTGGTACTTCCAGGACTTCTGGTATTTCCGATTCCATATCTGTTGCTGATTCTGTTTCTGGCATTTCCGGTTCGAAGTCCTCTCGGAAAGAGACATGGTGACCGCCAAGCTGCAAGGCTTCCGTGATCACCATATTTTTTAGACTTTTTAATTTGGGATTTTTAGAAAGCGGTGGAAGTTCTGGTGCCCGGTTACTATACATCAGATAAATCTCATTCTGCCACCGCCCCCAGACCTGATACAGTTCCGATATTCTTTTATCTTTCTGCAATTCGTCCAGAATGCTGTCAATCAGGTCTCTCACATCACGTTTCAGGTATCCATATACTTTTTTGCCCTTTGTTTTCTGCAGACGCTTTGACAGCTGCAGCATTTTTTCTTCAATGGCCGGGCTATACAGAGTTCCCGATTCTATTGCCGCAACCAGCTCCCGAAGAATTTCTTCCGTTCCTGTTTTCAGATCCGCACGCGCCTGTTTCTGTTCCTCATAGATATTCGCAAAATCCTGGCGAAAAATATCATGGGACAACTCTGCCCTCATGGCCTCAATGGATTCTTTGGTCAGATATCCGTCTTTTTCCTTTGCAGAATATACGATCATGTGCACATGGGGATGATGCCCCTCATTATGAAAAGCTGCGTACCAACGCAAATTTTTACTGTCAATTTTCATATGTTTGGAAAACATAGCGCGCTTGGAGCGAAGCAGCGCCATCCACTGGTCTGCATGATCGTATCCCAGGCGGGCGGCGTCTTCTCTTCGAAGGGATATCACATGCGTCCAGATGACACCCTGATGCTCTGCTACCTCTTGCTGCACCTTGCTGAAAATAACCGGCTGCCCAGCATCCGTAAAAAGGCCATGTTCCCCGACACGTTCCACACGCGGACGATTTGCAATGTAATCCACATAATTTGCCTTTTCCTCAATCAAATCCACATGTTCTTCCATGGCTCTGCTGATTAATTCCGTCGCATTCCCCATAGTTGGCTGTAATAAAAAATCCGTGTACTCCAGCATATCTTTTGCAGCCGGAATATCACGGATCATTTCCTCTATGAAATTTTTCTGAACACTGGTGACCGGAAGATGTTTCTTGCTCTCATCTATCTTTTCGACTCCGTCACGGGTACTGATGTATCGGACATAGTTGCTGAGATGGCCTGGTGGGGCAGCGCGGAGATAGCGGGAGGAAAGGATGAGCTTTGACATGTTGGACCTCCTTCCTGAAAAAATGAGCAGCCATTTCTGACTGCTCACATTTTCATCTTTTTCTGTTTTACGGATAGTTTTCATTATTAATGCTGTCACACAGTTGTTTCCATCCGGTATCAAAATTCAGGCTATGTTGGCATTGATAACAGCTATAAAAAAATGTTTTCCTTGTACTGTTTACCAGTAAATGCATGGTTTCACCACAATAAGGACAAATCACTTCCGGCTCTGCGGATGACCAATAGTTTCCAGGAAACTGATTCACTGCCAGCACAATAGAAATCACGTTTTCGGCTCCGGCCTGGTATAACGTTTTGACACACTCCCGCAATGTAGATCCTGTGGTTACAACATCATCCAACAGGATCACGTTTTTGCCCTCTAAGTTTCCCATATACTGAAAGGCTCCTGTGATATTCTCCTGGCGCCCACCAGATGACATTCCTCTCTGTTTCGGATACTCCTTGATGCAGACAAAATTCTCGCCCAGATTTTCCAACTTTAACTTTTCTGCAATTCTTTCTACCGTGTGAACAAAACGACTTTCTTCACCCAGATGCGGCGGAACGGAACAAATAGCATCTATGTGTATCTGTCTTCCGATTGCATTTACTGTAGCCTGATACATCTTTGAAAATATTTCTTCAAAGCTTCCATAAGACTTGCTTCCCTTTTTCTTGTTCCAGTAAATTGCCGCAGAATATGGATGCTTTTGTTTCATATAATGACTGTAGCCATAGTATCTTCCAAGAACAAAGATCGGAGCTGGTTTTTCATCTATGGGAAATACTACCGGCACAATACTTCCTACTACGTTCTTACTGTTGGAAAGACATTTTTCACAGACGAACCCGCCATCACCACTTTTCAAATGGTTCATAAAATCAGAAAAATCCTTGCATATGATATCTGGCGAAGTACTAATTTCCCCATAAGTTATTTTTTCCCTTATCCATACAGTTCCGCTGCAAAATGTCAATGCACGTCTCAAAAAATTGATATTGCAGGAAACATATGCCAATTCCGTTGTTTTTACATTCAGTATTTTCAATACATCGCTATGCAAAACCGGTGTCGGCGCAAACTTTTGCAGATATTCATTCATCAGATAAACAGCCGTTTGCCCATATCGTTGAGCCAGGCAGTCTTTGAGTTCTTTCCTCAATGTCAAAAACAGACAGGAAAATTTTCCTGCAATTTCATCCCAGGACGAATAATCAATTTCTGCGAAACTGTCTATATCAATAACCAGTGCTTTTAATTCTGTCACATATCGGTACATGTCCTACCTCCCGATTGTAATCATTTCTGACCAGTTCCATTTGATATCTGTTTTCTGTGATTCCTGAGAGTCCATAAAATCAGACAGTGTAAGCTGCTTTGTTTTTTCTTCCGAAGCTGCATGGAAAATGTTGCTTTTAGCCAGAATTTCCAGAACATCCGTTGGTGTCTTCACCGCGATTGCTCCACGCTCCACATATTTTGCAGGCCAGCTGATGGACTCCATATGCAATGCAGATTCCGGAAGTAATACCTGCCGTCCCTGCTTCAATGCAAAATCAGCCTGCTTGAGCGCTCCAGAAGTTTCTCCGGCTTCCATAATCACTGTCGCCAGTGACAATCCACTCATTGTTCCATTTCTTAATGGAAAGAACCAGCGCTCTGTTTTATTGGCCGGTGAAAATTGGGACACTACCAAACCTTTTTCTTCTATCATCTGCTGTACTTCTTTGTTCTCAGCTGGATAATACTGATTCAAATTTGTGCCAATGACTGCAATCGTGTTATATCCGGATTTCAAAGCTGCCATATGTGCACTGACATCAATTCCTTTTGCCAGACCTGATACTACTGTAATTCCATTTTGTCCAAGTGCCCTTGCCAAACGTACCGTATTCTCTTTTGATTTTTCAGATGCCTGTCTGGAGCCAACCAGTGCAACTGTCCTTGTCTCAAATAACAGAGATTTCTTTCCTCTTATATACAAGAATCTTGGTGCCTGTTCCGTTCTTGCAAGAAGCGGCGGATAATCAATGCTTCCCCTTTTTATAATTTCATCTGTTTTTCGTAAGGTTGAAAATGCAGTTCTGGCCTTTTCATATTCCTTCAGAATCGTCTTCTCGTCTGCCTCAAAGAACTCTGCATACTTTTCTGCTATATGTTCCATATCCATCGGAATATCCAATGGATACTGCTGTCCAAACTGTTCAAACAACGGTTCCAGTTTATGTTCCGTCATTTGAAGCACATTCATCAGAGTTGCGAAATTCAATGCTTCACACTTGGTTCCAGTATCAAAAGCAAACATTCCGCCTCCCTCCTTTCTGTCAACCTCAGAAAAAATCTTCAACTCTTTTTTTCTGCGTTCCAGCTCATCAATATGAAAGATTGTACCGGATGCATTCTTTTTTAACGGCTTTACCTTGCCCTCTTTGACAAGTGTGTTTAAACGCTGCACCGTAATTCCCAAAAATTCTGCTGCCTCTTTTGAAAAAAACAACTGATCTGCTAAACATTCTCCACCCATGATTGTACTCTCCTTATAAGGAAATATTAGTTCATGGGTTTCAAATTGTCAACCCTTAGCAGAAGGCTTTTCATTTTTGTTTTTAAATCCGTGTATTCCAGCATATCTTTTGCCGCCGGAATATCATGGATCATTTCCTCTATAAATTTTTTCTGGGCGATGGTGGCCGGAAGATGTTTTTTGCTCCTTTATAAAAAAAGCTGCCAGATTTCTCCAGCAGCATTTATATCAAATCTGTTCTTCTGAAATATCTGGTTTCAAAATATCCATTAGGTTATGTTTTGTTCCCACATTTGCCACTTCAAAATGCTCCACGCACTTTGGAAACCATACAAACGCTTCTGATAAATCCTGCATCAGATCAAAAATCTCCAGATCTGTCATCTTATCTGCGGAACGATAACCTGACCATGGATTATGTGTAAAATCACGCTTTAAAAGATAATCCCGAATTTCCGCATAAGCATCCAGATAATTTTTGCCTGGATAATACATTTTGAGTTCACTGGTACACAAATCAAAATAGAGGGCCTTGAATTGCCTTGCTTCCTGTTTTTCCATCATGCTTCACTGCTCCGGTTGGTATAGTGTTTCAATACATCTTCAGTTGCAAAGTCATTCTCATCTTCACCATCATCACTGTTGTACCAAATCCACTTTATTACATATTCCATGAACCACTTCCGCTGTTTCAGGGTGGTTATCATTTTTCCAAAACAGCCATAATCTCTTGCACGCCCGCTTCCGACAAAAGACAATGTACCGTCTGCTGTTATTGTATGATCAATCTGATATTTTTCAAAAGCCTGAATCAAAGTTTGGTGCAAAAAATCCAGTGTGTACTTACCCTGTTCCTGAATTTTTTCTTCATCCAGCCTGATTTCCAATTTCAACATTTGACTTTCTCCCTTCATTTAAATCTGATTATAACATACGCTTCTCTTCACATTCAAGAGCCATCCCCCCTTCGCTGATACCGATACGCCTCTTCAAATGTTATGGTTCCGTTGATTCTGCGTACCTCTTCCACACACTTTGCATGCAGCTTTTGTAAATCTGCTTCCTCCACGTCATGTGTGTAAGCAATAATCTGCGAAAGCTTGCTGAGTTCCACAGCCAGCTTGAAATCCATACGGGCCAGACGGTTTTCTGTGTCTTTTACAGTACCGCCCACTACAGAAGACAGTGCTTGCAAAAGATAATCCTCTGCATTCTGCGCAGTCAGATAGCCCAGATAAAAACGAAGCGCATCTTCAATCAGTTCTGTCCGGCTGCGCACCACTTTGTTTTGAACCACTAAATCGGCAAGCCTCAGCAGTTCCGTATCTACCCGGATGGAAAATTTTGTTTTCTCTGCATTTCTTCCCATAGTTCTCCTTACTTTGTATTTTTCTTCTGACGGATGCTTTTTCAGCATTTTCCTGCACATGCCACCTGGTTTTTCCCGATTTTTCCTGAAAAGATCCGCATACTGGCATCACTATTTTATCTGCAGGCATTTTCCGGGTGGCATAAAGTTTTTCCGACCGGCTTTGCCGGACGGTGTGAACAGGGCCGAGGGACTTGCAAAAGTCACCCAGCCTTTATCCTGCACGATTTTCGACCCGGAGATTTTCTGCGTTTTTCTCCAGATTCACTCTGCCTGCAGCTGATCCTTTCCGACTCAGGTTTCTTCCTGGAATCCTCCGGATTCTGCTTCATCCGCTCTGGATGTTCTGGCCGGCCTTCTGGGACGGCTTTTCGGCTCTTCCTCCCGGGACACTTTATCGTCCACATATTCTCTGGTGGCCTGTGGAACATATTTCTCATACAGCTTCTGGACGGTATCGTTCAGTTCTTCTTGCAGGCTGGCCTCCTTCTTTGCCATATGAAAGGTAAGTGCGTCCAGCTTCTCTGCACTGAATGTGATCGTTAATGTAGCAGTTCTCATCAATATACTCCTCCTTTTACATACTCTGACCGGTCAATTGTACGGTTTCATTCTGACTCTGGAGATGCGTAAAATTAGCAGCCTTATCAAAAATCTGACTCGTTGCATCGTAGTAATAGGCTTCATCCCCAAGCCACATTTCTTTCGGAACTTTCTGCCTGTTCACGCTCTGGACTATTGCATTTAATTCTTCCACAATCATGGTTCCATCATCCGAAGCTACCAGCATCTCATCCGTTGAAGAGGGCAGAATAAAGAAATTCCCATTAGCGGAATGAGCCAAAAGATCCAGTACCCCAGGATAAAAAATAGCTGATGCGCCGCCACACTCACTCCCATTTGAAACAATATACAGTGATCCAGGTTTTATCTGAACACTTTCCGGATTTTGATCTAATGTATGACCTAATTCTTTTTCTCCCACAAATACGTCTATATAATCTTCCATATCAGTCACCCTGCAGGGAAACAGCTTTGCAGCATTTTGAAGCGTGTCCTCATGCAGCTGTTCTTTCGTGATGTGATATAATTCCAGTGCCTGCTCTTTAATTACAAATGAAACCAGTCCATAATCATCTTTATTAATCAATGCATGATATGTCAGGGCCAGATCTGCGACTTTGGTATGGACACATCGAGCCAGATAATCTGCATTTTTTTCAGCATTCCATATTTTAGTAAAGAGCTTTCCCTTCACTTTTTCATAGTCCCGCGCATCTTCTGGATTCCATTTTGCGGAAACCATTCCGATTATTGTATTAACCTGCAAGAGCGTCTTTTCCAGGTTCTGACTGCCCTCAAAGGACTGATACAGGCGATCCAAGTTCACGTCAAACTCTGAATCACGCTCCGGCACTTTAACATGAAAGACGTTGATATTCTGATCCGTATCCACAGTTTTCGTAATTCTGCTTCCGTTTTCAATTCCTGCTTTCTGCAAATACTCCTGAATCCGCTCCTTAACTTTATCTTCAAATTCCTGAAAATTCATTCCGTATTCTCCTGTTTTCTGTACAAAAAAAGATGTGTCGGCCAAATGGCTTTCACATCTCATTTTTCATTCTGTTCCATTTAAAAGTTAGATGTACTGTTTAAATAAGGCATAACATAACGCATCCAAATATCTTTCACAACCTCCTGTGGTCCCATATCATCTCGAGTGTTTCCTATGGAAGAAAACATTGGTTTTAATACCAGTGAGCCATTTTTCTTTTGGGATCTATACAGTCCATTCCATGCAGTTGATGACCCAAATGAATATGCACTGTTTGAAATTCCTATATTAAGGTCTCCAAAAGAATCGGTAAGGCTTATTTTCAGCCCCGTTACAGACTCTCCTTGTCTGTAAAATTGATAAATTATCGTCCTCGAATCAACTGGATCCACCACAACTGTCCAACCAGAATTTTCTTTTTCAAACTGAACACACAGTTCTGAAAAAACTTTTCGAATCAGGTTATAACTGTTCATCATAAAACGGTTAATATCCAAATCTGTAATCTGTGCTTTGCTCTGATACACTTCAATTCCTAATGTTTCAAAAAGATTTTCTCCCTGTGCCTTATAGCTTTCCCCCTTGTTATTGTACGGATTTAGAAGACCTTTTTCCTCAAGTTTTTTTCTGATTTCATCAGTCACATTGCTCATCTGTGGATTGTTCATATCAGAAACCAATCCCATAAATGCTGCGATATTGGCTGCAATATCCTGTCGATGCTTCAAATCCTCAGTCAATGGTCCCAGATTCTGTGTTTCAATTCCGCTCAAGGCTTCTTTCAGCTTCGCCAATTCATCCTGCCAGTATTTTACCAATCCAGCCCGAGTCAATGGATCATATATTCCAGTGTAAATTACCGCTGGGAAAATTTTGTCTTTATATTTCCTGTCGCGCATCACTTCCAGCACTTCGTACATGCAATTAGAAGACTTCAAATAAGCTTCTGAAATCAACAGGATCATATAGTCCATTTGAGGAATAGACTGCATATACGCCTTTATGCTTTCCCATTTTTTAATATCCAGGGTGTCGCGGTGAAGATTAATCTGACCATCTTGAATCAGATTCTCATAAATTTCATCTGCTATCTTAGAATCTGCCCAACAATAAGACAAGAAAACTTCTGCTTGTGCTGCTCCCATATTTCTATATCCTCCAGCTTCTTGCTTGACAGCATGAAACCATTTTCCTTTCTGTTGCTGTCGTTTCTTTGTCTTTTATTGTACAACCTCTTTTGGGTTTTGTCAGTTTTTTATTTGCAAATTTGAACTCCATCTCCTCCCGGCAGCCGCCCGAAAGCATAAAAATGTCGCATCCAGTACGCGGAATTGATGTCTGCATAGCCAATTGGTGACCCACAGTGCAGCATTTGTCCGTTCCCCACATAGATTCCGACGTGGCTTACCGGAGTGGATGCCGCATAAGTTCCGGTGAAAAAGATCAGATCCCCGGGTCTGGCTTCTTCCCTTGGCACTACGGCACACTGGTTAAAAATTCCCTGCGCGGTTGTCCTCGGAAGGGAATGAACACCGGACTGGGTGTAGACCCAGCAAATGTAACCGCTGCAGTCAAAGGATGTAGCCGGACTTGATCCGCCCCACACATACGGATATCCAATATAGCGTGTAGCCTCTGTCATCAGGGCTGAAAAGCTGCCGTCTCCCATGGCTGCTCCAGACAGAAAACCGCTTCCGACCGGAAGATTTTCCCCGTAGCGTGCCAGAGAATAGATCCGCATGGCATTTGTTTTGTCCTCGTCCGTTACCAGTTTTCCAACGGATGACGCAATGTTTGCATATACTTTGGCCTGATCCTTGATTACGATTGCCACAGTGTAGGTCTCCCCTTCATCATCCTCCCGCTCTTCATATTCCACAAAGCAGTCCGCAAATGCTCTCCACATTCCCGGCTTCATCCCGGAATCCGCGCCGAAAAACAGAGAATAAAAAACTGCCTTCACCTCATAGCTGTCCAGTTTCTCTCCCTCTGCCATTGCATTGATCTCACTGATGACATCATCCAGATATCCCATGGCTCTCTGCATATTCCGGATTTCTTTCTGGTAGGATTCCGGAACTCCGGTCAGCAGTCCGGTGCCGTTAAAAATCATATCGACCGCCTGTCTGTTATGATCTGCCGCCCCCGACATGATGCAGAGCAGGATCACAATAATCAGAGCAAGCGGGGCAAAGCATACGGTCAAAAGCACTGCCAGCCCTCTTCTCCCACGCTCATCCATCGCCGCTAGTATCGCAAGTTTTCCTGCAGGGATCATCAGCGGCCACCTGCCTTTCCAAATAACTTTTCCTTGTATTCCGGCGCATGAACCATTAGGTTGTAACGCTCGTTTCCGCATTTATACAGACAGACACCACGCTGCGGATAGCGGATCAGATTGTACTCACTTTCCTCCAGCTGCAAGGTATCCGTATAAAATTTGGCGTCAATACTTCCGGCATTAAATAAAAACTGATGTGTCGGAATCGAAAACAAGGGTTTTGTATACTCCCTTACTCCCTCCAGATTGAAATCTTCCAGGTTCTGACTGGCAATGATCACGGCAGAATCTTTTTTTCTCACACGCTTCATGAAGTTTCGGACGTATTCTACTGCAGTTAAATTGGAAAGGAACAAATAGAACTCATCCAGACTGGCTGCTGTATTTCCCTCACTTAAAAGCTTATTGCTCATAAAGGAAAGGACATTAAATAAAAGGGCATCCTTCAGACTTCGATTCGCCTGAAGCAGCCCTTTGACTCCAAATGTAACAAAAACCTCATCCGTGATATTGGTATGGCCATTGAAAAATTTGCTTTCGGATCCGACACACATAGAGTGCAGTCCCAACAGGATATTCTGCAGCATTTCAGCCGTATAGAGCTGACGTTTTCTTTCATCAAACTGCCGGTATTCTTCTTCCAGGAACGTATAAAAATCGAACAATATCGGATAATCTTCAACATCCAGATCCTCCAGTCTGGTCTCATCGGTAATGTTCCATTTCTGATACAGTTCCTGCAGCATAATCTCTATGACATCCATTTCCCGCTCGGAAAATTCTTTGTAGGCACGGAAAAAATCCTTCAGGAAGCTGATATGCTGGGAAAGCCGGGACCGGATCCGGAATGTCTGCGGCGCATCCGGGTCTTCCGGTCCGCTGGCATCATCCCAGAGCTTCGGTTCCAGCGGATTGATGATATACTCCCCACTCATCAGATCGATATAGCAGCCGCCAAGATTCCTGGTCAGATCCACATACTCCATTTCCGGATCCAGGTTGCAGCCTCCCATGCCGGATTCCCGCATATTAATCAGCAGTAGCTTTAAAAGATAACTTTTTCCCTGACCACTGTTTCCCAGAATCAGGATATTTGCATTGGTCTTATCATCAGCGCGCCGGTTTAAGTCTACGATAATGTTGCTTCCAAACTTGTCCCGGCCGATATAAAATCCCTTCGGATCAGTCTTTCCGGAATAATTGAATGGGTAAAGATTAGCAACACTCCCGGCCGGTAAAACTCTCTCAAACTGATCCCGAAACGCATTGAATCCACTTGGCATAGCACACTGAAATCCCTGTTTCTGTCTCAGTAAAAGCCGATCCACATTTAACTTCGCACGGATCAGTTCGGTCAATACTTCTGTCTGCAAAAGTTTCAGCCTGTCCAGATCATAAGCACACAATTCCAGGTACACGGCTGTGTGAAGCAGCGGTTCCCGGTTCCGGTGCATCTGGGATATGATATCAACCACATCCTGCAGATTGCTTTCCGCAAGGATTGTCTGCTTTAGATCACCGGCGCTGCTCTGCTCCATCCGGTTTTTACTGGCTGCATTGCTGATGATCTTGCGCTCTTCCACAGGTGTTACATGTCTGGTATAGATTCGCAGTGTAATTCCGTCTTTCTCACCCAGATGCGACAAAAGGGCCTGTTCTTTCGTGGCTGTCGGATACTCTCGCAGCGCCCACACACACCGATAGGTGTTTCCGCAGATGAAATAATCCGTTTCAAATTTGATGATGGATGGGGCGATCATATCCAGAAAACTCTGCACATGGCTTTCCCCTGTTCCCTGTTTTCTTTCTTCTGCCTGTCTTTTCTTCATAAACAGCCTCCTTTTCTTCATTCAGGTATATTTAGTCTTCCGGCAGAATCCAGCGTTCTCCATCTATGTCTTCAAATTTTTCTGTTGTCACGTTCTGCTCGTAATACACTGCCAGAATCCGCTTGATATCTTCCTTATCCGCACGCTTTACGGAAAAATTCTGCTCCTTCAGTGAACGCTCGATCCTGGACAGATATGGGAAAATGTCTGCCTGCTTTTCTTCCAGAATCCGGATCAGAATGAGAAATTCTCTGGCCGTTGCCATCTGTACCTGAATCTGATCCAGATGTTTCCGGTCCAGCTCCAGCAGTTTTCTTACTGCAGGATTCTCTTCTTCCTGAATCCGTTCCTGCAAAAAGTTTTTATTATCCTCAAAGCTTTCCCTGCTGTTTAAAGCCAGCATTTCAATTTCCGCTACACCTTTTAAGACATTCATCAGAGCATAGATTCTGGCTCCGATGCTGCTTTCCGAAAGCACCGACAAGTTTGTTGGCTGCACGATAAAATAAACCAACGCACCATGCTGATCCGTTTCCAGGCCATACTCTGTAATCGCTTTTATTCCCATCAGCTGTCTTGTGCATGCTTTCCTCCCTGCTTCCTGCTTTTCTTTTTTCTTAAATGTCATCCTGTCGCCTCCATTCATAGCACTGCTGGCTTACCAGATAGTAGGACATCGAATACCGGATAAAGTCGAGAATGCTGGTATCTTCAAAGCGGATGGACAAAAATGCATAGCATGCGGCCGGCAAAAACGAACAGACTTTTCCGGTCTGTGAAAAAATAAGCACTGCCACCAGGGCCAGCACACCGATGACCGTAATGTCCCGAAGCTGCCAGAGCCACATGGTTGGTTTCGAACGCAGGTTGTCCGGATAAATGTACATGGAAAGCACCTCCTTTTTATTGTTCTGCCAGCACTTCTTTCCGCAAAAAATAAGCAATTCCCTGCATGATATAATCCACACATGGAATTGCCACACTGTTTCCCAACGCTTTGTACCGGGCGCCGTCTCTGGCCTTTGGAATCGCTGTCCAGCCATCCGGATAGCCTTGAAGCCGTTCACACTCCAGGGGTGTCAGGCTGCGGACCTTACGTTTTCCGTCTTCTGCAGGCGGATCAAATTCTTCCTCTTCTGTAATCAACGGAACATTGTTTCCGCCTTTTCCATAGGTAGCTGTCATCGTCGGGGCCACTGGATGAGGACCTGTATACTTTGCTCCGATTCCATGGCTGTCATATAGCTGCACCTTCTTTGAGACAAAGGTCCGCATCTGCATATTGGATGTGGCTAACAAGGCTCCAGAAACGCCCTGCAGATCAATCACTTCGTCTCGTTGATTTAAATGAAATACCAGGACTTCTTCTTTTAAGTAATTTCCGCCTGGATCCGCAGGATTTCTTCCAGTCCCTCCGGCAGGGGACGATCGCTTTTCATTCTCCTCAAAATCCCCTGACAGGCTTTCCTGCTTAAATAATATTTCCGGGGCACTGAGACCTCCAAAATCTGCGACAAGGAAGATTCGACGACGACGCTGGGGGACTCCCCAGTATTGAGCATCCAGGACTCGCCAAGCCAGGCTGAATTGATTTCCCAGTATGGCCGCCCCAACAGATCCCCAGCGCCCGGTGTCAGGTTCAGGCACATCACAGGCTGGGGCTTTAATGCGGATAATCTCCGTAAGGACCGTCCGGAAGTCTTCCCCATCGGCGGAACTGAAAGCTCCCGGAACATTCTCCCAAACCATGTATCGAGGTCGAATAAAGATATCTGTCCGTCCATTCTTTTCATCTTCCGCTCTCATCTCCTTTGCAATCCGTACCTGTTCCATAAAAAGTCCTGACCGCTCTCCGGCAAGTCCTTTTCGAAGTCCGGCCACAGAAAGATCCTGACAGGGACTGCCTCCGCAGATCACATGTACCGGTGGAAGTTCTCCTCCCTTTAGTTTCGTAATATCTCCCACATGGATCATGTCTGGGAACCGCACTTTCGTTACCCGTATCGGAAAAGCTTCAATCTCACTGGCCCATACCGGTACGATATCGTTATGGACAGCCGCCAGCGGAAATCCTCCGATGCCATCAAACAGGCTGCCCATTGTCATTCTTGTATCTCTTATAAAACTCTCCCCCCAATAAAACTTTATGCTATTTCACAACCGCTGCCACGGTTCTTGTCAGATTCATGGCTCCCTGGGCTGCATACACCGCCCCGGTCACATTGGCCCGGGTTCCCGTTTCCAGTCCGAACTGTCCCGCAATCCTTGGCACTTCTCCGGCTGACAGCATCAGTCCCATTCCCATCAGCGCATGATCGGATACCATCATTAAACCAGCTGTCAATATCGTGGCCTGTAAAAAAGCCGTCAGGCACAGGCCGATTACCTGCTTGCACCAACCGGTAAAGCCATCTGTGTAACCGCGTGGAATGCTGAACATATACAGGCTTCCAACCGCAATCTGGATCAGAAGGATCCCTCCCCTTTTCAGATTTGCGAAAAACACCTTGATAACCGCATAGCCCATCAGGATGATCAAAAACAGCATGTACAAAAGACTTGTAACCGTTTTTGTTCCACCAAAAATGCTGGCTGCCAAAGCATCCTGCCAGGTCTGGGCGCTCTGCATTTTCTCAATGATCTCAACCGCAACTTCTTTCAAACCTTTACTTGTGAATCCCTTCGCAAAGGTTGCCTGTAAAGACACACTCAGCTTATACAGTTCTACCGGAATCACAGAAAACAGGCTGACTGCCATAAATCCTTTGATTGCATTCAGCGCTGTATCCTGAATACTCCCGCGTCCATGCTGCGCTTCGATGGCACACTCAAATACCGCCACAAGCAGACCGGTCATATAAAGGGCCCATGCAAGATAGGTAAAAAACAGGACGATTCCCTGTACCCATTCCATCTCAAACAGCTCCGCTCCCATGTTCCCCATCTGCGCAAAGAAGTCTCCCAGGAAGCCGACAAGCTGGGAATAAATCCAGTCCAGGACCTGGCCCATCACAGATTCAGCTACAAAATCCCAGATAAACATAGTTCTGTTCCCTCCCGGTTCAATCCCAGCAGCACGGTAATGCATTCTGTCAAAGCTTCCATATGCTCCTGCCACTGTTCCCATTTTTCTTCACTCGGCCAGCCGTTCCATTTTATCTTTCGTGCCTGTTCCCGGCTGTACAGGACAGTCAGACTCAAATAAGTCTGCAGCGCCAGAAGTGCCGCTCTGGATGCATAGAAAGAACGTAGTTCTGAAAAGCTTTTCTCATGGATCCTGTCATCCAGTTCTTTTGTTTCCCGGTTCATGATCCGAACCATAATTTCTGCGATGGCCATCCAGCCTGTATAAGGTACGGCATGTTCCGGATTCGGTACACTGCCTTCCGAGCTGTTTTTCAGCTCCCACATCACCTTTTCCAGATTCAGTTTCCGGTCTTCCGGGATCATCTTTCGTACTGCATCCAGGGTATCTGTTCCGATTTTTGTATCCAGTGCCATAATTTCCATCTGCTCTACTGTATTTTCCACAATTTTCTCCTTTGTCTGTTTCATGATTTTCTAAATTCCCAGAATCTGCCAGATATACCGCGGCGCGATCATCATAAATACCAAACATGCAAACAAAATGGCCGGTGCCGCCCACTCAAACTGTCCATGTTTCCTGTAGTCAAAATAACTGGTTCCAAGCTTGACAAAGAAAAAGACTGCCAGAATCAAATCAATCACAGGGAATACAACATTGTCTACCACCGTCTTGATCTGCTGGGATGCTTCTTTCCAGGTTTCTTCGATTGCTCCTGCCACATTACCACCTTCTGCATAGGCTGGGATACAAAAAAGAGCAGCTATTCCTGCGGTCCACAGGAACGCTGCCAGGCGTTTCGTTTTCATAAATATTTCCTTTCTGTTATCATTTTCTGTTAACTGGGATGCTGGGGTGCAATGTGCCAGTCACTCCATAAATTTCCATCTATGGTTAAGGAATCGGTCAGATTCACGCTCAGCATTCCCGCCGGAGTCCAGCAGTCCATCAGCCAGGTATATGGTGTATAGCTTCCGTCCGGATACCAGATCGGAGTAAAATGCGTGCGCCGGTTATAGGTGCTGTACTCATTAGGCTTAAACTCATGGCTCATCTGATAACCGCCACCCATACGCTCTAAAAGTCTCCAGTACCGTTCATAGCCAAACTCCGGAAAATATGTCACTGCATTCTGCGCCGCTGTCACCGATGCACTCTGATCTGTAATGACACTGGATGTCACCCGCTCCTGAAATCCATATCCGGACTTCATACTGCGTCCGCTGGCTGTCGGTGATTTTTCATCGGTTGTGATCCGCATGCCGGCACTGAGGCTTGCATGATACTGATCCAGATCAAACTCCCACCAGCCGTGGTCGCACCAATAGCCGTCATCATCATCGTCTCCGTCATGCCATACCCAGTATTCGTACCACCACGGTCTCCAGATCCCCCAAGTAGCCGAAGTCTGCTCGGCTTTTACCGGGACAGAT